>Ga0065704_10000202_pt1 | contig 278846 bp, 151 predicted proteins | sample SwiRhicommuniRL2_FD_59091 | JGI IMG/M metagenome (GOLD analysis project Ga0065704, IMG submission 59091) | Switchgrass rhizosphere bacterial communities from Rose Lake, Michigan, USA - RL2 v2 (version 2) | ecosystem: Host-associated > Plants > Roots > Rhizosphere > Soil | place: East Lansing, MI
GAGTTCGACTCTCGCCGTGGGTTCTGTTGCAGCTTTAGCTCAGTTGGGAGAGCGTCAGACTGAAGAGATTCGGTCACAGTTAATCTGAAGGTCGTGTGTTCGATCCACACAAGCTGCATTTTTTTTGCATCCACAAGAAGCTACCTCTGAATACTGATCCCCATCTCTATTATTTTCTTTTTCTAGTGATAAAAAACCCACGATTTTTATTTGATTGTTTATCGTGTTCGATCTATCACACATTGATTCATTGTTTATGTTCATGAATCTTGACTAGACTTATTCCTTTCAGCCCGTTTGCAGTCCTGATGTTTGTCGCGAAAACTCAACACCTCCGGGATCATCAACAGTCGTCATCAGAAAGGGTAATTCGTTAAGCGCGCTATGACTTAATTATTCAGGTGACGGGGTTTTTGTATATTTACATGTATATTGTTAACACGAGAAGGTGGAGCAACATTAGTATACAACATTGTCGGTTAAAATGTCTGGTTTTGTAGTTATTTTATATTTCGTCACAATAAATCACGTGAAAACGGGAAATTCCGTCCAGCTACGTGTTGGGCAAAACAGTCTTGTGAAAAGGGAATCCTAGGTATTAATAGTAACTAAAAGTGCCCCTAGACCACCGGGAACACAGATAGTAACCCTATTAGCCCAGTAAACTCTAATATCACTAATAGCACAATGTTGCTAGTGATTTAGCCTTACTCTATACTTTTCTACATCCATACATATTTCGACTATTTCGGAGATGCAGATCCGATCAGATAAAATAGATCCCGATCAACGGATTCCCAAAATTCTTTTATTGGTAAATACGAGGTATATGCAGGCCACGAAGTTTTCGGCTTTCCTAAAATTTTATATATATACCTGAAATATTCCACCACAGATGAGACCATGGACTCCATAGTCATGATTCACCAACTCCCACAAGAACTCATTCACGAGATTTCGTTGCTGTTGTCACAAAACGATGTTCTCCACCTCGCATATTGTTCCAAAGCTCTATACTCAGTTATTCAGCCTCGTCTTTATTACGGAATCACCGTTAATGCCAGCCACCGAGCAGCCACATCTTCTCGAGTCACCGTACCCAACCAAGAAAACCAAATCTCCCTACAAACCATCAATACCACATCACTTTTCTCGCTTAAATTGCTTTTCAAGAATTTGATGCAATTTCCTCAGTACTGCACATATATAAAATATTTATCCTTTAGCTGCAAAATTCCCGACATCAACGACTCCCAGCTCTTACAGTACTTAGATGAGATAATACCCAACTGCACCAACCTCGTAGTGTTCAACTGGTATAACTACAACTTCGACTTTCCGTTGGCTCTTATCCGCAACTGTAAACTATTTCATTTGAACGGTAACTTCGATACTTCCGATTTACCATCCAACAAATGGAACCTCTCCACCTTGAACCTCTCGAGCTTGTGTCTCGACACCAAACTAGACCTTTCCAAGTTCTCTAACTTGAAAACCCTAGTGCTATCTAAATCTAAGTCCGCTACAAATGACTTTAGATATCATCGAGTTGAGCAAAGGGTAGAACCAGAATACGATCCAAGACTCTCCACTTTCATCAACAATATCCATCCCCTTACATCGCTTTCTTTCAAGAATTTGAACCTCACATACAACGAACAACTCTACCACCCGAACCTCGAAAACCTCTCGATCATAGACTGTGTAGTTGATGATGAATTCTTACCATTGCTTAGTCCCCATCTCACCAACTTGAAACATTTAAACATTTCGTTACAAAATGATGATTCAAACATGGCACTTTTTAGGTTTCTTCACCATCTCCAGGTGATATCTCTCAACGTTACTTTAAACTTATCAAGTTTAGACGATTTGAATCATAGTGTGTACAAGCTCTTGATGAACGTGGGAAATCTTGAGTTCCTTAACTTGAAGTATAATATCGATCCTACTATTTCCACAACCAAGTGCGATACCATTTCTCTCCACAGTGCATTTTGCACGTTATCAAGGATGAACTTGGAGTACTTGAACCTTTCTTTACCTCAATATCAGTTTACTTGCATATTGCCCATTCTTAGAAGCTTATGCAAGTTAAATTTCTTAGACTTGACCTTGCTAGGAACTGATTTTGACTGTCCTTTAGCTACAATCTCGTCGAACAATACTTTAATAAGTCAAGACTTGGTTGATTACTATACTGTGGTGGAGAGCCAGGAAGAAGTACAGTTGAATCAGTACAAGAATTATGCAAACGATATCAAATGTGGAATGCCCCAGTTGAAATCGATGGTTTTAGGATCTGAGCTAGATAGGTTTTATTTCGAGGCCGATGGGTTCGGGATGAGACATAGAGGGGATATGAGATGAGAGAAGATACCAGAGATTCTCACTACGAGAAGGTACCGGAGATTACAACACGAGAGCATGTTATTCCAACGAAAGGTGTCTCTATAATGAAATTTGATCTGATTATCTAATTATCTGATTATCCTGTAACTGCAGATTCAGGAATCATACCTCATAAGAGTAGGCCATTATAGTTTCGTAGAAGTGTGGATGTAATTGTCATAATCAGTGAGCTTCTCAGATGAACTCGCTTAAAAGTTAAGTTAATAATAATATTTCGAGTATACCAGCACAGAACTATAAGTATTCACTGGTAAGTAAGTGTTAAGTAAATTAGTACTAACAATCGTAGACTTAGATTAGTGAACTTCTAATACTAGAAATGATACCAATTAAGCGAGTTCTTTAACTACTGTTGTCGAGTATAGCAATCTTCAAATTGTACTAATAGTGACATTCATAATCAAGAGCGAAGTATTGACTAAGTATAGTCACTAACCCGTTTACAGGTTTTTCCATACTACACTCTTTGTTATTTACGCTCGAAGTGTCGATCATTTAAAATAGTCCCGAGATGATACAGTAACATGAATAAATCCACGTAATCAAGCAGGGTGGAGATGATCAGTTTTGATTTTCCAAATGCAAAAGTGTTCTCTTGAACCACTTTAAACTGAAAATAAACGAATATAATCAGGGTAAATGAGAAGGCATTAAGCTTTGGGTACTACATAGAAAATTAGGTAAGTCGTATATTCAATACATGATGATATTGAGGAAGAAGAGAAATGGAAAGTGAAAAATAAAAATATTCTTTTGTATGTCGAGGAAAGATATCCGGGTAACTTAGAGCGATGCCCTAATAGAGAGAGAAGAGAGCTAGAGGAATAGAACTAGAGAGAAGATAATTAAGGAGATGATTACAATAGTGACAGACTAAAGACTAGAGACTAGAGACTAGAATTCCTTAGTCTAGAGACTACTCAACTTGCTCTCTATTCAGAGAGTTCTCACTACACAATTTATGATTAGTGTAACCAGCAAATATTCATATTATTGCTGACTAGCTGCAATCCTCGCTGTAGGCTATTACTCTTTAATAGTTTTACACTATTTCAATTCCGTTCAATCCATCCAACTTCTACTTCCGAGTACTGTATATAACTCCATTTTGTAACCTTTCACAATAACTCCTGTTGGCTCGTCTGGAACAATTCTAATTCCAACAAAACGCTGTTGACCCAAAAAAAAACCCGCGAAGGTGCATGTTGGCCCCAACCTGCAAAAAAGTCCTATCAAAACCTGCAAAATATCCTCATACAATTTATTTCTACATACAAATATATTTTGAGTCTTTTTGCAGGTTACACTTTGTTGTGTGGAACCCAAAGAATCGTAGCCATCTATATATTTAAGCAGAACGCTCTTCCAAGTCGACATTTTTATTCCTCATAGTCATTTCTATACTAATACTAATTCACTATGAGACCTGAAATTCAACAACAATTGTCACACACCTTGTTGACTGAATTGTTGGCCTACCAATTCGCTTCCCCAGTCAGATGGATCGAGACCCAGGATGTGTTTTTACAACAACATAATACTGAAAGAGTTGTTGAAATCGGTCCTTCGCCAACTTTATCTGGTATGGCTTCTAGAACCATCAAGGCCAAGTACGAATCTTACGATGCTGCTCTTTCATTGCAACGTCAAGTTTTCTGTTACGCCAAAGATGCTAAGGAAATCTACTACACCCCAGATCCAGCCGATATTGCTCCTCCAGTTAAGGAAGAAGCTGCTCCAGTCGCTTCTGCTCCAGCTGCTGCCGCTGCTGCCGCCCCTGTTGCCGCTGCCGCCACTTCTGCACCAGCCGTTGCTGCTGCATCTATTCCAGACGAACCTGCCACCGCTAAATTATTAATCCACGTCTTGGTTGCACAGAAATTAAAGAAACCTTTGGAATCCGTTCCATTAACCAAGGCCATCAAAGACTTGGTCAACGGTAAGTCTACCGTTCAAAACGAAATCTTGGGTGACTTGGGTAAGGAATTCGGTTCCACTCCAGAAAAGCCTGAAGACACCCCTTTGGAAGAATTGGCCGAACAATTCCAAGACTCTTTCACTGGTCAATTAGGTAAGACCTCTACCTCTCTTATCGGTAGATTGATGTCTTCTAAGATGCCTGGTGGATTCTCCATCACCAATGCCAGAAAGTACTTGGAATCCAGATACGGTTTGGGTTCTGGTAGACAAGATTCCGTCTTGTTGATTGCTTTAACCAATGAACCTGCTACTAGATTAGCTGCCGATGCCGATGCCAAGACATTCTTAGACTCAATGGCTGCTAAATACGCTACTATTGCTGGTATCTCTCTTTCTTCTGCTGATGCTGGTGCTGGTGGTGCCGGCGGCGCCGGTGGTGCTGTCATCGACTCTGCTGCTTTGGATGCATTGACTGCTGAAAACAAGAAATTGGCCAAACAACAATTGGAAGTCCTCGCCAGATACTTGCAAGTTGACTTAAACAAGGGTGCTAAAGCTCACATCAAAGAAAAGGAAGCTTCGGTTGTCTTACAAAAGGAATTGGATCTTTGGACCGCTGAACATGGTGAATTCTATGCCAACGGTATCAAGCCAACTTTCTCCCCATTAAAGTCTAGAACCTACGACTCGTACTGGAACTGGGCAAGACAAGATGTCCTCTCCATGTGGTTTGATATTATCTTTGGTAAGTTGACTTCCATCGATAGAGAAACCATCAACCAATGTATTCAAATTATGAACAGATCCAACCCAACCTTGATCAAGTTCATGCAGTACCACATTGACCACTGTCCAGAATACAAGGGTGAAACTTACAAGTTGGCTAAGAAATTAGGTGAACAATTGATTGACAACTGTAAGCAAGTCTTGGGAACTGACCCAGTCTTCAAGGATGTTTCCAAGATCACTGGTCCAAAGACCACTGTTGACTCCAAGGGTAGAATTGTCTACGAAGAAGCCAACAAGGATGCTGTCAGAAAGTTTGAACAATACGTTTACGAGATGGCTCAGGGTGGTAAGATCACCAAGATCGAACAACCAACCATCCAAGAAGATTTGTCCAGAGTTTACCAGGCTATCACCAAGCAAGCTTCTAAGAACAACAAGATTGAGTTGCAAAAGTTGTATGATCAATTGATCAACTTTGTTGAATCTACCAAGGAAATTGAAACCCAGCAATCTACCAAGTCTGTATTGCAGACCCAAACTGGTTCTTCTACTCCAACTGACGAAGACGATCTCTCCACCGCCTCTGATGACGATGAAATTGCTTCCTTGCCAGACAAGACCTCTATCTTGCAACCAGTTTCCTCGACCATCCCACCTCAAACCATTCCTTTCTTGCACATCCAAAGAAAGCTCAAGGATGGATGGCAATACGACCGTAACGTCTCTTCTACCTACTTGGACGGTTTGGAATCTGCTGCCATTAACGGTTTGACCTTCAAGGACAAATACGTCTTGATCACTGGAGCCGGTGTCGGTTCCATTGGTGCTGAAATTTTGCAGGGCTTAGTTTCTGGTGGTGCCAAGGTTATTGTTACTACTTCCAGATTCTCCACCAAGGTTACTGAATACTACCAAAACATGTATGCCAGATATGGTGCTGCTGGATCCACCTTGACTGTTGTTCCATTCAACCAAGGTTCTAAGCAAGATGTTGACGATTTAGTTCAGTACATCTACGACTCCCCTAAGAAGGGTGGTTTAGGTTGGGACTTGGATGTTATCATTCCATTCGCCGCTATTCCAGAAAACGGTAACGGTATTGACAACATTGACTCTAAATCCGAATTTGCTCACAGAATCATGTTGACCAATCTTTTAAGATTGTTAGGTGCTGTTAAGGCTAGAAAGACCACTGACACCAGACCAGCTCAATGTATCTTGCCAATGTCACCTAACCATGGTACTTTCGGTTTCGACGGTTTGTACTCCGAATCTAAGATCTCCTTGGAAACCTTGTTCAACAGATGGTACTCCGAAGATTGGAGCACCAAGTTGACCATTTGTGGTGCTATCATTGGTTGGACCAGAGGTACTGGTTTAATGGGTGGTAACAACATCATTGCCGAAGGTATGGAAAAGGTTGGTGTTAGAACTTTCTCTCAAAAGGAAATGGCTTTCAACATCTTAGGTTTGTTGACCCCAGAACTTGTTAAATTATGTCAAGAAGAACCAATCATGGCTGATTTGAACGGTGGTTTGCAATTCATTGACAACTTGAAGGAATTCACCTCCAAGTTGAGAACTGATTTGGTTGAAACTGCTGATGTTAGAAGAGCTGTCTCCATTGAATCCTCTATTGAACAAAAGGTTATCAACGGTGACAATGTTGACGCTAACTACAACAAGGTTACCGTCCAACCAAGATCTAACATGAAATTCGACTTCCCAACCTTGAAATCTTACAAGGAAATCAAGAAGATCGCTCCAGAATTGGAAGGTATGTTGGATTTGGAAAGTGTTATCGTCGTTACCGGTTTCGCTGAAGTTGGTCCATGGGGTAATGCCAGAACCAGATGGGAAATGGAAGCCAACGGTGAATTTTCCTTGGAAGGTGCCATTGAAATGGCCTGGATTATGGGTTTGATCAAGTACCACAACGGTAACTTGAAGGGTAAGCCATACACTGGTTGGATCGATGCTAAGACCCAAGCTCCAGTCGAGGACAAGGACATCAAGTCCAAGTACGAAGAAGAAATCTTGGACCATTCTGGTATTAGATTAATTGAACCAGAAAACTTTGACGGTTACGATCCAAAGAAGAAACAAATGATTCAAGAAGTTGTTATCCAACACGACTTGGAACCATTTGAAACTTCTAAGGAAACTGCTGAAAGTTACAAGCACGAACACGGTGAAAAGTGTGAAATCTTTGAAATTGAAGAATCTGGTGAATACACCGTCAAGCTTTTGAAGGGTGCTGCTTTGTATGTTCCAAAGGCTTTGAAATTCGACAGATTGGTCGCTGGTCAAATCCCATCTGGTTGGGACGCTCGTACCTACGGTATTCCAGAAGATACCATTAACCAAGTTGATCCAATCACTTTGTTTGTCTTGGTTTCTACCGTTGAAGCTTTATTGTCTGCTGGTATTACCGATCCATATGAATTCTACAAGTATGTCCATGTTTCCGAAGTTGGTAACTGTTCCGGTTCCGGTATGGGAGGTGTCTCTGCCTTGAGAGGAATGTTCAAGGACAGATACGCCGATAGACCAGTCCAAAACGATATCTTGCAAGAATCTTTCATCAACACTATGTCTGCTTGGGTTAATATGTTGCTTTTGTCTTCATCTGGTCCTATCAAGACTCCAGTTGGTGCTTGTGCCACTGCTGTCGAATCCGTTGACACTGGTATTGACACCATTTTGAGCGGAAAGGCTAAGGTCTGTATTGTTGGTGGTTACGATGACTTCCAAGAAGAAGGTTCTTACGAATTCGCCAACATGAATGCCACTTCTAATGCCATTGAAGAATTCGAACACGGTAGAACTCCAAAGGAAATGTCCAGACCTGCCACTACCACCAGAAACGGTTTCATGGAAGCCCAAGGTTCTGGTATTCAAGTCATTATGACTGCTGACTTGGCCGTCAAGATGGGTGTTCCAATCCATGCTATTGTCGCCATGACTGCTACTGCTACCGACAAGATTGGTAGATCTGTTCCAGCTCCAGGTAAGGGTATTTTAACCACTGCCAGAGAACATCACGGTGACTTGAAGTTCCCATCGCCAATGTTGAACATCAAGTACAGAGCTAGACAATTGAAACAAAGATTAGCCCAAATCAAGAACTGGGAAGAATCTGAAATCAACTACTTGACCAACGAGGCCGAATTAGCAAAGGAAGAATACGGTGCCCAATTCTCAGTCCACGACTACTTGAGAGAAAGAACCGAAGAAATTCACCGTGAAGCTAAGCGTCAAATCTGTGATGCTAAGAAACAATGGGGTAATAACTTCTACAAGTCTGACCCAAGAATCGCTCCATTAAGAGGAGCATTGGCTGCCTTCAACTTGACCATCGATGACTTGGGAGTTGCTTCGTTCCATGGTACTTCTACAGTTGCCAACGATAAGAACGAATCTGCAACTGTCAACGCTATGATGAGTCACTTGGGTAGAACCGAAGGTAACCCAGTCTTTGGTGTTTTCCAAAAGTACTTGACTGGTCATCCAAAGGGTGCCGCTGGTGCTTGGATGTTGAACGGTGCTATCCAAATTTTGGAATCTGGTCTTGTTCCAGGTAACAGAAACGCCGATAACATTGATAAGGTTTTGGAAGACTTCCAACACGTTTTGTTCCCATCTAGATCTATTCAAACTGATGGTATCAAGGCTGTTTCCGTTACTTCTTTCGGTTTCGGTCAAAAAGGTGCCCAAGCCGTTGTTGTCCACCCAGACTACTTGTACGCTATCTTGGACGAAAGCACTTACGAAACTTATGCTGCTAAGGTAAATGCCAGAAACAAGAAGACCTACAGATACATGCACAACGCCATTACCCGTAACACCATGTTTGTTGCTAAGGACCATGCTCCATACGCCGATGAATTGGAACAACCTATCTACTTGGACCCATTGGCACGTCTTGACTCCAAGAAGGCTTTAGCTTTCACCAAGAATGCTGTTCAATCCGACAAGTCTTATGTTGGTACCGTAGCTGATGCAACTGCTAAAGCTATGAGCAACTTGAATGGTTCTTCCAAGGGTGTTGGTGTAGATGTTGAGTTATTGACTGCCATTAACTTGGAAAATGATACTTTTATTGAAAGAAACTTTACTGACGCAGAAATTGCCTACTGTTCAAAGTCTACTTTCCCTCAAGCTTCATACACCGGAACATGGTCAGCCAAGGAAGCCGTTTTTAAGGCTTTGGGTGTTAAATCTCAAGGTGCCGGAGCTGCTTTAGTTGATATTGAAATCGTTCGTGACTCCACCGGAGCACCAAAGGTTGTCTTGCACAAGGATGCCAAGGTTGCTGCCACCAAGGCTGGTGTTAAGAATGTGAGTGTTTCTATCTCTCACGATGACTTCCAAGCCACCGCCGTTGCTTTAAGTGAATTTTAGTGAAATCTAGTGAATTTTAGTAAATTTTAGTGTTTCTGTGTATTATTGGTGACTATTTATATCTATCTCAGTATATTATAATCTACAGAACTATTATATAACAATTGTAGCATGTAAATTTAGTGAATATAGTCAATTCAAGTGATATTTAATATAATCTATGTAATATTAGTGAATTTTAGTAAAATCTAGTGATTCTAATTGACTTTATAGATCTCCCTATAGTATAATAAAATCTACAGAACTATTATATAAAAACTATTTAAGATTGTAGCACAACTATCTTACAATATCTACTCTCTATATGACCATATCTAGTCGTGCCCATACCAATCAGCTCGGACCAATCTCAGATTTTGGTGGGCAAAATTTAACAACAGACACGGTTCCCACAGATTATACATCCATTGATCAAACGATTGATACCACGGAATCTACCCAAAAATCACAACTTGGTTATATTAGAATAATCAATTGCCTGAAAATTTGGAGTGATTAGAGGAAATATGGAAGAATCCACCACCCTGGTTAAGGCTAATGGGGGAGACAATAAATCGGACTCCGTTGAAAGATTGTCAGCAGATAAACCATTGGATGAAATTAGTCTCGGAAGTGAGTCAGAAACTACTCAAGAGCCTTCAATAGAGGATATAAATATAAATGATAAAATAAGCCACGATCAGAATGAGATTGGTCAAGAAAGTGAGGAAGCAAGAGGAAATATAATAAAGAGCGATATTCCAGAAAATGGCGAAGAGACTGAGAATGGAGAGGAGAAAGAAACTGACAAGGAGACGGAAAATGGAAAAGACACGGAAAATGACGAGCTTCCTCCAGTTCCTCCTAAGTTTGATATTGCTAGCTCAGTAGAAACCAATGGATCACATAAAGGCGATGTTTCGCCCGCTGAAAGTTCGCTAGCTGGCACTTCACCGACTGGCAGTTCATTCGACGATACCTCATCAAATTTGGCTGTTCCATCGTCATCTCGTGGGCAAACCCATACACGTAAAGGCTCCAGTATGTCTGTTGCTGCTGCAAATGCAACCGTGGACAACACACATATTTTCAAGAAAACATTCGACTTAATATTAGTTAGCAAAGATGCAAAGAAAAACGAAAAGTTGAGGAATACGGTTCAAGGAGCTCTTGATTCGTTGAAAAGCGTGGAGACTAGAGACCCTCGGGTGATTTTCGATACTTTGAAAACGATTTGTGACGAATCCAAATCAAGTGAAATTAAGGCTATTGCCATTGATTTATTTGCCAAATTGTTTGACTATGCACAATTTGAAGATCCAAGAGATAAAGTCAAATTGACCGACGACTCCGTAGAAGTTATTTCTTCGTGCTTTGATGGTGAAGGTACAGACCCTGAGTTGGAATTACAGATTGTTCGTGCTTTAATGCATAGTGTACTCTTGATGCCTTGCCATGGAGCATCTTTATTAAGTGCTGTCAGACAGATATATAACGTATTCATCTTTTCGTTGTCAGCAAGGAACCAGGCAGTTGCACAAGGGATTTTGACACAGGTGATCGGTGCTATATTCCAAAGAATCACCGATTCTGGAGACTTCAAAAAATCCAAGACTGGAAGCTCTCCAAACCTTAGATCTGGGTCAAATATCAGTAAAGAAGACATCGATCTTCCCCAAGACAAGCCTCGAGTTCCTGAAAAGTTGACCTTGAAGAACTTGGAAAGGCTCAATGATGACACCAATGATGATGTCAGGGTACGTGAAGCCAATCGTGCTTCAGAAGGCGACGCAGACTTGGTGGTCAAAGACGCTTTCTTGATTTTCAGATCAATGTGTAAACTTTCAGTAAAATCAGTCGAGTCAGAGACTTTGGACATGAAATCTCACTCGGTAAGATCAAAGTTGTTGTCATTACATATAATCCATACCATCTTGAAAGAACATATTGATGTCTTCTTGAGTCATGATGTGGTGATATTATCTTCCAGCTCCAACGAACAAACAAGATTAATTAATGTTGTGAGACAGTACATTTGTTTGTCATTATCAAGAAATGCCGCTTCTCCATTAGCTCCAGTCTTTGAGCTCTCACTTGAAATATTCTGGCTCATAATTTCTAATTTGCGTTCTGAATTCAAGCGTGAAATCCCTGTTTTCTGGGATGAAATTTACTTTCCTGTTGCCGAAATGAAGACATCGACTCCTCATCAAAAGAGATACTTATTATCCATAATTGAAAAGTTATGTAATGATTCTAGATGCATCATTGAATTTTACTTGAATTATGATTGCGACAGTAGCATGTCGAGCATTTGTGAGAAAATCATTGATTATTTGACCAAGTTGTCATTGATACGAGTAGACGTGACTGCTCAGCAAAAAGCTGCATTTCAAGAAAACAGAAGAAACGGCATTTCGGTTTACGATATAACAAAGATAGCAAACTTGACCAGCAGTACAATGTCGTCAAAACCTCCTGAACCAGAAGTATACCACCATTTTCCTTTGGAATATGCCTTAAAGATGACTGCTATTAACTGTTCAGTGGCATTCTTGAGATCTTTATACTCATGGGCTCATAAAGGTATTAATAACGGCGTAAGTCATATTGGAAAGTTGACCAACACTGAAACCAGCTCTCATTTATCACTTCAAAGAAACAGATCTGGTACGATAGACTCTAATAGCTCGACTGGCTACAATACTCGAAGTACGTCATTTGCTAACAATGTCGAACAGGCAACTGAAACAGACGATCCAGAACAATTCCAGAAGACCAAGCAGCGTAAAAAGGCTTACTTAGAAGGAATAAAGCAATTCAACCAAAAGGCTAAAAAAGGAATTGCCTACTTTATCGAAAACAACTTTATCGAATCTGACGATCCTCTGGCCATTGCCAAACTTTTGTTAGAAACAGAAGGACTCGACAAGGCTATGTTGGGTGAGTACTTGGGAGAAGGGGATGAAAAGAATGTAGCTATCATGCATGCTTTTGTTGATCAGCTAGAATTCAACAATACGGATTTTGTGGATTCGTTGAGAAAGTTCTTGCAATCCTTCAGGTTACCTGGAGAATCACAAAAGATCGATAGATTCATGTTGAAATTTGCTGAAAGATATGTGCTTGGGAATCCTAATGTATTTTTAAACGCTGATACTGCGTATGTGTTAGCATACTCTGTAATCATGTTGAATACTGACCAGCACTCCCCTCAAGTCAAGAGAAAGATGACAATCGACAATTTTGTCACTAATAATGCTGGTGTCAATGATGGTACTGATTTACCTCGTGACTTCTTGCAAAAGATTTTTGATGAAATTCAATCGAACGAGATTAAATTGCAATCTGAGCAACATGCCGCTTTATTGGCCGGTGACCTTGCTATTCCAAACGCGAATTCTTCGATAGGTTTCTTCAATAGTCGTGATTTAAATCGTGAGGCATATGTGCATGCTTCCAAGGAAATGTCGACTAAAACAGAGAAGTTAGTCAGGAACTTGGGTAAAAAGTTGAAATCTGATGATTCAAATGATGTATTTTTCGTTGCATCCAACATCCACCATGTTAAATCTATTTTTGATACTGTATGGATGTCTATTTTGGCAGGATTAACTCCACCTTTCAAGGAATATGATGAAGAAGAAACTGCTAAAATATGCTTGGAAGGGATCAAACTTTCTATTCGTATTGCATGCATGTTTGACTTGGATTACGCCAGAACTTCCTTTATTGGAGCTTTGGCACAGTTTCAGAACTTACACAACTACGAAGAAATGAGACCCAAGAACGTTGATGCGATCTACATTATGTTGGAAATTGCAGTATCAGAAGGAAATTATCTTAAAGGATCATGGGTTCAAGTTTTGACATCGATTTCTCAATTAGAAAGATTACAACTCATTGCCCAAGGGGTTGATCAGGATACAATCCCTGATGTTTCCAGTGCAAAATTGGTTAACAGAAATTCTTTGGAAAGCTCACGTAGAGCAAGTGCTAGTTTTTTCAGCCAATTTACGACGCCTACTTCCGCTTCTCAAAATGCATCAAATAAATTCCATAACCAACATTTGACATTTCAAGTTGCCCAGTTGTTGACGAAAACCGAGTTGGAAGTTTCAATTGATAAGATTTTTACCAATAGTTCTAACTTGAAGGGTGAAAGTATTGTCGAGTTTGTGAAGGCATTATCTGAAGTTGCTGCCGAGGAAATCGAGTCCTCAGGTCAAAGTAGTAATCCAAGAACATTTTCGTTGCAAAAAGTTGTCGACATTTGTTATTATAACATGAACCGTATCCGTCTTGAGTGGTCACAAATGTGGGCTATCATGGGAGAAACTTTCAATGCGGTTGGTTGTCATAGTAATCTGGCAATTCTGTTCTTTGCTTTGGATTCCTTGAGACAGTTGTCGATGAGATTTTTGGAGATTGATGAGTTGGCACATTTCAAGTTTCAAAAGGAATTTTTGAGGCCATTTGAATACGTAATGCTTCATAATGAATCGTTGGAAGTCAAGGATATGGTTTTAGACTGTATTAATAACATGATTTTAGCGAGAGCTGGACAAATCAAATCTGGCTGGAAGACTATTTTCGGAGTATTGACTGCTGGAGCGAAAGAAAATAAAGAATCTCTAGTAATGAAGTCCTATAAGATGGCGAATTGGATCAACAAGGAATATATCGATGAAATTAGGTCTCAGGAATCGTTCCCTGATTTGGTAATTTGCTTTACAGAGTTAGCAAAGAATGAGAGATACCAAAGAGCCAGTTTATTGTCGTTGGATGTCTTGCTGAAATTAATTAACCAGATTGCCCAAATCACTTTTGGTCCTGATGGATCCTGGAAACAGCTTGGTGAGAACGGTGTATTAGAAGGTTCACTGGAAAAGTACGACAGCTTAGTAAAATTATGGTTCCCTGTGTTATTCGCATTCCATGACATCATTATGACAGGAGAAGAATTGGAAGTCAGATCTCGAGCATTGAACTACTTGTTCAGTATTTTGATGGACTACGGAGAATTTTTTGAAGACGACTTCTGGGACTTGATCTGTCGCCAATTGCTCTTCCCAATCTTTAGCATTTTGAACAATCATTGGGAATTGAATCTTGACGATACCAACGACAAGTTGTCGGTGTGGTTGTCTACCACTTTGATTCAAGCATTGAAGAGTATGATCACGTTGCTCACACATTACTTTGGTCCTTTAAGTAAGATGCTTGATGGATACTTGAATTTGATAATCTCGTGTATTTGTCAAGAGAACGACACTATAGCCCGTATCGGAAGGGAATGCTTATCGACATTATTGATCGACAATATCAGTAAGTTCCACAGTTCACAATGGGTTCAAGTGGTGGACGCTTTTTCCACCTTATTTGACCTCACCACGGCCAAAGAATTATTCACGTCCGATCCGTTAAAGAACCGTACAGCAGAAGATGACCAGGGAGATTTTGGCTCTGATATAGACTTGAACTCTCCTGAAGCACTCAGCAAGTCGATGACAATGCACGATGCCGAAGCCCGATTAAAGCAATCTCGCGAGAAATCAACCATTGTGGTCAAGAGTGTATTGCAACTTCTCTTGATTCAAACATTGAGCGAACTCTTTGAGAACGACATATTTTACGAAACTGTGCCATACGAACATTTGATGAAAATGGCAGCCTTGTTAAAGAAGAGTTACAATTTCGCAAAGAAGTTCAACGACGACTACGATTTACGAGTGAGATTATGGAACGCAGGAGTCATTGAAAGACTTCCAAACTTGATGAAGCAAGAGTCGCTGTCGTCAGCAGTATACATCAATATAATGTTCAGAATGTATTGCGACGAAGAAAAGACCGACGCCGAGTCCAAGAACGAAATCATGGCTTCAATTGTACCTTTGTGCAACACCATCAACGAACGGTACTCTGAATTTGACGAAACCAACCAACAGAAATTCATTTCCACCTGGAAACCTGTAATTGTTGAGATTTACCAGGGATATGTTGAGTTGGACGATGATGATTTCACAATGTACGCCCCAATAATGTATAAACTCACGTTGAAGCTCTTTACAAAGACCATGTCTGCAGATATTAGAATTGCAGTGAGGACTTTTTTGGCGAGAGTGGGTCAAGAGTTTATTAAATATGAATAAATACTGAGCGAAGCGAAGTATTTGTGGATTTCAAGAGATTTGAATATTGAATATCATGAATTCTAAGAGATTTTTATATTGAATTATGAATTTAGGAGTAAAAAATTGTGAATTACGAGAGTTTTGAACGGTGAACAGTGAATTCTAGTGAATTCTAGTCAGACTTAGTGGACATTTGGTGGTATTAGTGAGATTTGGTGATATTTGTGAACTATTAAAGACTTCGCTGCACTCACTATTTGCCATGATTTAGTGGGAGAAAAGCCTAATAATAGCAATGTGGACTATTCAATAAGTTACTAAGTACCAGTAACTTTAATCTCCCTAATAAACAAAACCTGAGAACTATGAGCAAAGTGATTAGTTCTCAGTATTAATAGCTGCAAATAATTATTCTTAATATATGTACACTATATGCAGTACATTAACATCAGTAGATTCAGCAACAGGAATATTGACCAAAATTACCTCTACCGACTAAATTAACATATAGACGAACTCAAAACACCCCCACTAGATCATACACCAACTTCCAGTAATTTTAACTACTAATTACCCACAATAATCAACATGAATTTGTGATTACATAATCATCCACAATATTTCATCGCTCGCACGACCATACCTGGGAAACCACTACGAGACTAGTTAAGATAGACTGGAGACGTATTAATTACTTTGCTTTGCTCAAAATTAGGTAATTAAGAGAGTTTAAATAGCGAGGGTTGATATGCCCATTTTTCTATAGCTCACTATAATATAACACCTTATTCCAACACTATATTCAACATCCTATCTCAATATCTAGCGGTAGCTACAAACTACTTATTTTCTCCCTTATATCTATAATTAGGCGTTATCTACTTCTACATCAATAATTACGACGAAATAGCGACAATTTCAAATGTTGTCTGGTTAGAGGCCGGAGTTATTCTTGAAGAAGGTTGGAGAATCGATCGTCTGAGAATTACACAGCCGTGCCGTCAATTACACATACTCACCAGGTTTTCTCACTCACGTCGAACGGTCAGCAAATTTTTCAACCTCTTTTTTTAACATACAAAGTCATTCCATTGAATTATTGAATAGTTAGAACTGAAAGGTTTGAAAGATGTCATTTGAAAACAAAGTATGTAACCAGACGGATCCAATTACTGACCTTCTTTTCGCAATTGGAAAATAGTGGAGAATTCACCGAGATACTCCCCAGCAATCTGAGGTCCAGTGACTGATTCGAAGTTAATAAAACCGGCCAATTACAGAGAGGAGGCAGCCCTCAGAGTAGAGACGATGTTGGAGAGTATTTGTGAGAGTATTCAGGCCGTTGAATCTACAAATTAACACATTTGTTGGGTATTCATATATCTTACAAGGAGAGCTACTAACATTCTAGAACTTATATGCCTTATTAGGTAACGACGTTGAGGACGACGAACCAGCCGCTCCTTTGCCAGTCAAGGAACTTGTCAAGAAGTCCACTTCTTCCAAGAAGGCTGACGTTGCCCCAGCTTCTGCCGATCCTGCCAAGGCCAAGAAGAAGTCTAAGGTTACTGGTAACGAAGGTGCTTACAAGAACAAGTTCGACAACAAGACCGTCTCTGGACCAACCTCCACTCCTTCTAAACACTACAAGAAGCCATTGGACCGTCAATCCAGATCCAACAAGACCGACTCCCAAAAGAAGGTCAACCAAGGTTGGGGTAACTCTGTTGAAAGAGAAGTCGAAGGTGAAGTCGAAGGTGCTCAAGATGCCGCTGCCGAATTATTGGAAGAAGTCGCTGAAGTCGAAGAACCACAAATCCCAAAGAAGTCTTTACAAGACTACTTTGCTGAATTGGAAATCAAGCAACAAGCTTTAGGCGGTTCCAAGCAAGTTAGAAAGCCTAACGAAGGTGCCGAAGGTAAATGGACTAGCGAAGAAAAGATCTTGAAGGAACAAGAAATCTTCTTTGAATCCACTGTCGCCAAGAAGAACAAGTCCAAGGCTCAAAAGGAAAAGAAGTTCTTGGAATTTGACGCTTCTTTTGCTGACGAAGCTCCTCAATTCAAGAGAGACTCTGCTCCTTCTACCAGAGGTAGAGGTGGTGCCCGTGGTGGTGCCAGAGGTAGAGGTGGTGCCAGAGGTGGTGCTCGTGGTGGCAGATCCGATGCTCCAAAGCCATCTTCTCAAAAGCCAGAAATTAACGACAAGAACTTTCCATCTTTATAAGTCCACTGTCGACAATTGGGCGGAGAATTGTCCTCTTCGGAGTCAATTCCTGACACCTTAACTTTCTATAAGTTCTGGATTAGTAGAATCGTCACTAGTCCGTATATATTTATATAACCTGATGGATTTTCTCGACGTCAATCCTCATTGGTGAATTTTTAGTTATGAATAACCGATTTATGAGACATGAGAGACAAACCGACAAACAGTAGCGAAGGGATTGTTTGTCGAATATTTGTTGATGTAGTTGACTAACAGGAGCGAAGCGACTGTTAGTCTAAGTAGTCCAGTAGAGAAACCGGAGCGAAGCGATTGTTTGTCTGGCTTCGCTCCTTTTATCTGTTGGCTATAGAGACTTTGCTCCTGTTTTCTGAGAGCCCAGTTGTTCTAGCTCCACAGTGCAGACAAACAGTCGCTTCGCTCTTATTTGTCTAAATTCCTATTTGTCTAATTTGAATTGGTAGAATTATTTTGTGGGGTGAAATTTTGCTTATGTGTGTTCGGTTAATCACATGTCTATGCATCACGTGCCAAATCATATCAGATATTATAGAAGACAGTACAGTCCAATAAGTAATGATTAGTAGATTAAGAAGCTATCTAGAAGTAGATAGATAGTCACTGAGGAGAGTAGATTGTGTCAGTACGCTCATTAGTGACTATAAGATCACCCAAAGCTCTCTAGAAGCTCTAGAAACCAAGAAATCGTCACCAACTCCTTAGTGACTAGATACCTCCCGACTCAATGGAGCTTGCTCAGAAAATTCCTCTACTCACGTCTAAAGCTGACTATCGACACCACTTCCAACTTACATAACCTTTAGCGTACAAATGATTTGTCTTTAGAGGGTTTTATATACAATGTATTATATGCAGTACAATAACACCGATAGATTCAGCTTCAGAATGACCAAATTTGCCTCTAATAACTGAGTTAAGATCTATACCAGTCTAGTATATTCCCACTGCGTCACATACGAATTCACAGTTATATTAAGCAATAATTACTCACGTTATTCAGCATGTAGTATAGCATACAAAATCTTCAACAAAGAGATTTAAACTCGCTCCGCTCATTACGTATTTAAGTGAAATTTAGTGAGAGACTAAATATAGACTGAGAAGAATAACTAATGATAGCATTAAGTTACTGAGTACCAGGAATTTTTTATCTCTGCGAGAGAACTATTCGCTCCGCTCATACTTCTCCCAGTATTAAATGGTTGCAAATAATCTTCATATTAAGGTTCTAAAGGGTTTTCTATACATACACTATATGCAGGCCACGAACATCGATAGATTTAGCAACAGGAATAGTGGCCAAAATTGCCTCTACTAAGTAAATTAACATCAGATTGACCTGGAATAGCACCTAAAATATCATATACAAATTTTCAGCAATATCACAGTAATTACCTTCAATATTAAACATGGATTGTTGATTACGTAATCTTAAGAGTGAATATTGAGCGCAGCCTACTATGTAAAACAAGAGAGATACAGCGAACCATAAGTATACTAGGGAATATTAGGGAATATTAGTGACTATTAGAGAGAGTTATTGGATTGTTTGGTATTGTTGAATACTGGCTAAGTGATATTAATTAATATAACATTAATGGAGTATTTGTGAATTCTTTTATACTTCGTTGAGCTAAGAATTTAACATATTTGTACTGGAAAGTCAGTGAAATTGATTCTATTTAGTGACTTCTTGTAGAACCTTAGTAAATGCTTCGCTAGAAGAACAACTAAGAATAGCAAAGGAGACTATTCCATAAATTATTATGTACCAGTAATATCTATCTCCCCGAGAGAACTATGAGCGAAGCAGTAGTTAAGTATTCTGGAGAGTATACAACAGAAGCGTGGCTCAGTAATTGAATATTCTGGAGACAAACAGGAGAGATGAGATTGTTTGACTGAGTCGGTAGTTAGCATTGGATACTCAGTAATTCAGTATTTGCAACTCAGTTGCGAAGTATTCTGGAGAGAAGCTCAGTCATAGTAATTAGATATTCTGGGGTAGATTCGGTAGTTGAACAATAGCGGCCGAGGAATTAATCAGCGACTCAGTAGCTAAGCTTTAGCTCTAACTAGCAGACAAACAGTCGCTTCGCTCCAGTTTGTCTTTCGCTCCAGTTTGTCTTTCGCTCCAGTTTGTCTTTCGCTCCAGTTTGTCTTCCGCTCCTGTGTGTCTTTCGCTCCTGTTTGTCTCAAAATCTCATGCACATTTCTTTCCATTTGCCCCACTAAAAACAACCAACATGCCCAACCAAGGCAGTATGGAAACTAAATACCGAGACAAGGCCGTACTGGTACTCTATCAGATGTATAACGCTTCAAACTCTCTTGCCGAACAACATGACGGCAAAAATAGGGGAATGGCAGCTGGAACTGCAGCAACCCTTATTGGAAAAGGATTAGATCGTGTCAATCGAGGCCGATTTTCGTCAGACGAATTCAGTAATGAAGAATTGGACCATATCCTGTCAATGGCGTCGTCGGCTGAAGAGAATAAAAGTCAAACAAGCCATTTCGTTGATTCGATGTTGGAGAAGTTGTTGAAACACGCTATCCCTATCGATGCTCCCGAGAGAGAGATTCTTGCAAAGAAGTTGAGAGATACTGAACGGAACAAGAAACCAAACCTCTCTATCAAGATCATTGCGTCGAATTTCAAGCAGCTCAGTAAGCGTATGGGTGGCTTCTTTGATATTCAATACGGACTTATTCGTATTGTCACCTGGAAACAACCATCCAAGACGCTTTCTGCGCTAGTGGTATATACGGCGACGTGTATGTGGCCACATTTGGTGTTGGTTTATCCATTACTTTTCATGTTATTTGGAATCTTGGTTCCGGGGTATGTCCATAGACACCCTATGAGACATTCGGAGTTTATTCCGGTAAAGAAACGTGGACAATCGTTGTTGAGTTTTTTTAATGACGTGGAGGATGAAAGTATCGTGGAGGAACTTGTGGATCCCGAAGATACAGACTCGGAATCTCTTCGTCCCGTCAGTTCCACGTCAACCGAGTCTACAACAACTATTTCTCCGGACGGAGAACCTATTGAAAAGAAGGACAAAATGAAACATGTAAAATCCCAGATGGCTCTTCTTATCAACATGAGAGACCTACAGAATTTGACTACTGATGTGTTGAAGGGATTTGAAGCTGCAGACAAATTTCAATACGAAACTGCAGGATTCAAAGACGAAAGGCTTTCCACATTTCTATTTTACATGGTTCTTGCAGCATGTGGAGTTGTGTTGTTTCTAGGCCAATTTATTCCCTGGAGATTGCTTTTCATTCAAGGTGGATGGGCAGGATTGATTCTTTGTCATCCCAGAAGTAAAAAGTACATTGCAGCGTTGAGTCTGAGTAGACAGGCCAACACGCCGTCACCACCACCTCTTCCACCAAGAAAGAACCCAAAGAAATTAACTACATTTGAACGTTCGGACATAATCATAGATGAATCGCCTGAAGAAAGGGTAGTTGAAGTTTTCGAGCTTCAAATGAAGAGCGTCCTCAAGACCCAATGGTCGTTTTACAGATACACCAACAACATTTTTGACTGCAAAAACACTACAAGACTAGCAGGCAAACGTCCCAAGGGAGTCGAGAATCTAGCAAAGGTATATCCTGTACCAGGATGGAAGTTTGATTTGGGCTATGCTAATAAATGGCACATTGACACCAATCCTACAGAATTGATCAATGATCGTGGTCTTGATCCTGAACTTTTCCATATAAAAGATGATAGTGATGAAGGGTGGATGTATGATAATATGGACGATGTTGATAAGTTGGAGATTGTTTATGAGTTCAGACGTAGAAGACTCTCTAGAGAGTGTTTTAGGTATGCACGTCCTGTTAAAACAAAATCGGTCTCTGGATTATAGAAAGCAAGAATTGAGAGGCAAGCAACTGAGCGAAGCGAAGTTGCTTGTGGGGATGTTAATGAGGACTGGTCAATAATAAGGACTAGTCAATGCGAGCCTATACTACTTAATGATTTCTACTTAGTGAATTATTCAAAAGAGAGTTAGAATAACTCTTATTATAAGATATGTCTATTATGATATTCACTAACCAGGTTCTTCTATCATTTCTGATTATCCAACTATATTCTCATGAAGGTCTTCGGTTCCTGGCATACCAAAGAAAAGCTTTCCATAACAAGGTCCACCTGGTAAGGAGAAATGATCGTACGAAGGGCCAGTGATCTCTCCACACACAAAGCAGAAATGTGACATACATTGGGAGCACAACATTTTATTGCAACCGTAGGTTTTTTCAATGACTGTGCTACATGTGGGACAGCCCATGAGGCTTGTGCTCAGGGTCATCATATCATTGAATTTCTGTTCCATATTGTAGTCGTCGACTGCACGGAGCATGATATTATGGCCATATCGAGCATTTAACGTCTTTTTCTCATAAGAGTCTTTGGATAACGATAGGTATGTTTCAACATCGTCATGAGGCACACCCCAGTATGTTCGTCCTTGATCTGCAATCTTTTTACAAACAACAAATCGGGCATGGTAAGAACGCCGACAGTCATAACAAAATGCATGCTGACACTTGCGACATATGACAAGACGTTCATCTAGATCTTTACGAAAGATGACTTCTTCACAGCCAATGCGAGGACACTCTGCCAATCTTCGAGGAAGCAACTTGGAGATGAATTCATGTTGAGCTTTTTTGAATAGAGTATGAAACCGTTGCACCAACTCCTCCGAATCAACGTTCGAATCAACGTCCAGCGTTGACTTTGATCGCAAGATATTCAATAAGAATTCAAGCGAGATGCTCGGTACAAGTAACGTTGTGATGATTTCTTCGACTCGAGAATCTTTCATGGTCCATGCTTCAAGAGACGAATATTCTTTTTTGGTTTCTAGTGCTTTCTTGGTACATTCAAAGCTCGGACAGTGGACCTTCTCGATCTCTCCCGAGATAATGATGGTGGTGAAATAGTCATGCAAACATCCGTTACAAAATGAATGGCCACACGAATGAAATTTCAGACAATCAGTTCCGGTATAGTCGTTGCAACATATGTCACATCTGATTATACTATCGTTAAACTCTTGTTGTAGACATTGCTTGTTGTAGTTGATGTATTTGTAATACAATTCAGGATTAGTCACATCTAGTGAAGTTCCGATCAACAGTCCCAAATTTGACTGGACTTGTTCATGTAAATAGTCGATTAGACTGAAGATCACCTGGTCCTTATAATCTAGCCAGATTTGGGCCAACGAGCCAGCTAGTTGTGCCACCTTCTCTGGTGATAGCACCTCGGAGGTGAGGGTTAATTGCGGAGGTTCTTCGTAGGGATAATTCTCAGGAAGCGAGAATGTTAGCACTATGGGAGGCAAGTGTTCTATATTCTGATGTATCAAGATATTACTTCCCTCCGAGAGTTGTAGATTAAAAGGAGTATCGATTTTGATGGGAATATCGATAGATCCATATTTATGGGTAAGATCGATGCTAGATTTGGGATATATGGCCTGACAAGATTGTAGTTCTTGCACTCCTATATCGTCTGAGAACGAGAACTCGAATTCCTCCTCCATGATAGAGATATATAGCAAGAATAGTAGGATTAATTATTATATATATATATGTGCAGCTATGTGCAGGATATTAAATATTATATACAAAACCTGAAATTTATTATTCTACGACATTTCTCTGAAGGACAGCCAACATTCAGTTCCAGCCCATATTCCACGACACTAAGACTAAGAATGGACGGATTTGCAAAGAAAGTACGAACATTTGATGCGTTTCCGAAGGTGGATGAACAACATACAGTCAGTTCACTGAGAGGAGGATTATCAACAATCTTGACGTGGTTATGTGGATTGTTGATCTTATGGGTAGAGGTGGGTGGATACTTGGGAGGATATGTTGACCATCAATTCAGTGTGGACGACGAAGTTCGTTCCGATACCGCCATAAATATCGACATTTTGGTGGCCATGCCGTGTGAGTTTATCCATACGAATGTCCAGGATATAACCAAAGACAGATATTTGGCTGGAGAGACGTTAAACTTTGTCGGAATGAGCTTTTTTACCCCGGAACATTTCCGAATCAACAACCCCAACGATCAGCATGAGACTCCCGACCTTGACGAGGTGATGCAAGAATCATTAAAGGCGATGTTTGCTATAGCTGGCGAGAGGGTCGACGAAAAGGCACCTGCGTGTCATATTTTCGGATCGATTCCTGTCAACCAGGTCAAGGGAGATTTCCATATTACAGCCAAGGGCTATGGATATCGGGATAGACTGCATGTCCCATTTGAGGCTCTAAACTTCTCACATGTGATTCAGGAACTTTCATTTGGAGAGTTTTATCCTATGATCAGAAATCCGTTGGATAACTCCGGAAAAGTCGTTGATGACAAATTGGTAGCTTTCAAGTACTATGCAAAGGTCGTGCCTACCAAATACGAAAGATTGGGCGTGGTGGTGGATACCAACCAATTCTCGTTGACGGAAAACATTCTCACTTTTGAGAGATCTGCAAACGGCCGTCCTAGTGGGATTCCAGGAATTTACTTCAAATACGATTTCGAGCCTATAAAATTGTCAATTAAAGAGAACAGACTTTCGTTCTGGCAATTTGTCTCGAGATTAGCCACCATTATTGGAGGACTCCTTGTATTGGCTGGATATTTGTACAGACTTTATGAAAGACTTTTGATGATTTTGTTTGGAAAGAAGTATGTGGAGAAGGATACTGAGAAGAAGACTGGAGGAATTCTTGATAATGAGATCAAGCCAAAACATGACAAGGATTATTAAGAAGGGGAAGAAGACGATTATAAGCTTGAGAGAATTATGATGAAGATATCATAAATATAAAAGATCATGATAAATGTTACTAATAATTAGACTTCAAGGATATCGTAAAGACTACTACGATCTTCAATATGATGCTGATAGTTTGAATGATCGGTTTAGATAATCAAGAAACCGAGAACTTCGAGATTTATATCAGAATAGCCAGAGAATTCAGGATATTCTAGAAGATCAAGATCTTGAGAGTATTTTGATGAGATCTATTTAGATCTATTTCAATAGTCCGCAATATATTGTTGTTGCCCCGTTAGTGGGTCCGTTAGTGATTCCATTAGCGACTCAATTGGTGACTTTATTGGTGACTCCATTGATGACTCCATCAGTGAATCCGTTACTGATTCTATTACTTGTGGCTCCGCTCACCGCCTTCACTCCCTTAGTCGGTTAGTTAGATAATTATAGCTATACAAGTGGCTGCATTTATGGTTCCATATCTATAGATGAATCGTTTACCTAAAAATTATAGAATAAATTTAATTAGTGGAATAAGTATCTCAGATATAATACATCTGGTTGAAAGTGAGTCTTCGCACAGTAGAGTTGATTTTCATAAACGACTCTTGAGCTTTCTATGCCAATTGTAGATATGATTAATGCTTGGATATCGGTACTAATGAGCTTAAGCGATATTTAGTGAACCCTACGATATTTAGTGGACCTTACCGATATATTATGGTGAAGTTTACCTTAGAACAATTCGAGATCTTATAGATAAAATAAAGATTATTTTTGCGCTTCAGACGAATATTTTAGCAGACGATTATGGAGCGAGGTCCCCAATAATATATTGACAGAAGATACGATTTCCGGTGTTGTATATCTAATATCATAAGTTCACTATAGTTCACTAATATCAGAGCTCAGGAATATCATTAGCGTATATGGTCATTCTAGAATCTGTGATGAACTCGTAAACCAACTCGTACGATGTTTACTAATTTAAGAAATACTCACTAATATTCAGGTCCATCACTAACTATCTTCAATATTTACGTACTTCATCGCTACTTTTCGTTAGTTATTCAATACTTCTTTGCTATTTTCTCGCAAGGTTTTCCCTAATTTCGCTATTTTCCGCTATTTTCCCCATTTTCTACTGGTCTCACTATTTTCTCTATCTTCGTTATTATCTCATTTTCTCTAATCTGTATCGCGCATAATTAAAGTTCTCTGTTTCTTTCCGTATCAAACTCTTCACAACAATGGATGCCAAACAAAAGGTCAAGAGAAGTAGAAATGGCTGCCACAAGTGTAAGAAGCACAAGATCAAATGTGACGAGGCGAAACCGTCGTGTTCATACTGTTTGAAAACGAAGACTCCCTGTGACTATTCCATGAAGTTGACCTGGGGCGGCAGGCCGTTCAAGAACTCCAAGAAGAGAAGTGCGGGAAATATGGCGGGATCTGCAGACACTACGCATATAGAGCCCGTAACGGTTCAGTTTGTCGTGAATCAGAATACGCTAAGGGTTTCGGATGTAAAACCGAAATTTGACGAGCCGACTACATATACTAACGGAGGGAAACGTCGTAATATCAAGAAAGAAGTTGAAAAGGACGTACCATCGTTTCTGACACGGAACGGAGAGTCAGTTTTGACCCAGTTGGAGAAGACAGGAAATGAAAGTCTCGAGGATTTGAAAAATATAACCACCATAGATTTCGGTTCAGAAAGGGCTCTTGGAGGGTTTGATCGGAAACAATATTTTCCATACCTGCAAACCAGATCGATCATGGTGATGCCACAAATGCCACAAATATCACAAATATCACAAATATCACACGACCAGCATCATGACCAGGGACAAATACGACAAAACCATGGAATTCATCACCAACCAGTTTCACAAATAAATCATGATCTACTTCGTGAACCAACTAGTGAATCAATTAGTGAGTCAATTAGTGAGCCAATTAGTGAGCCAATTAGTGAGCCAATTAGTGAGCCAATTAGTGAACCTCTCACTCAATCACTTTCTCATCCACATCATCCACATCATCTACTTACTCAACCTTCTCTTGCTGAGACTTTCAACAATTTCATTCCTTCGAAGAATATAGATTTCCATCAGAATTTACAAGATATCTCCTCAGAACATACGTCAAAACCTCCTCTAGATTTTCTCAGCGATTACTCAGAAGATTTGGCAAGAATAGAGACCTACATGCCAGACGGTGTTTCCAACTATACCGGCGATATGTTTTTCCCTTCCAACAACTCGTTTAATCAACTCTTTGGATTCTCCGACAAGAGAATCACCCAAGTATCGGAGGACGAGGATTCAGATGAAGAGTTTGAAATGGAATTGGATGAAGAACACTCCATGAGTAGAACTTCACTGGTGAATATTCTCTCTCCAAACGACGCCTTTTCATGTATCCCGCAGCCACTGCTTTTACCATTACCGGATGTACTTTTACAAGTACCATTCTATCGCAACCTTATGCATTTCTGGGTCAATATCGCCTCGCATCATTTTGTTCCTGCTCCTTCTGAAACTTACAGAGATAATCCTTTCAAGGTTATCTTGCCTCAGATGGCCACTTCGCATCCTGCGATTCTCACGTCGCTTCTTGCGTTTTCTGCAAAACTTCGTGTCCAACTTCTCGGAGAAGAAGTGAATAGAAATGCTGTCATAGAACAATTGCTTGCTAGATCGTTCACGGAACTTCTCCTTCTACTTAAAGACAAAGAAAAGGCTACTTCAGATACTACCTTGGCTACGGTATTATTATTGGCGTGCTATGAAGTATTTGATACTACAGACTTTGAAAAGCATAGAGCTCACGCAATTGGTGCCCGACAAATCATCAAAGTTAGACATATGAATATGACGAAATCTTCATTCAAATCAAACGGCAGTCCTCCTGAGAGTGATATCACGTTTTTCTTGATGAGATGGTTTGTCTATATGGATATAATTGGAGCCATTTCTGCATCCAAAGTATCAACAAACTATCTTTCTCCCGAAGAAGTCAAACTAAGAGGAGACATCTCAGGAATGATGGCAAATATCCACGAATCAGACTTTGAAACTATCAAGAACGACCCTAAGAAGGATATCGACCATCTTCTTGGATTTGATGCCAAATTGCTTCCACATTTAGCAAATATAGCTTCGTTGATTAGTGAAACTGATCAATTCTTGGAGACTCCAGGCGCAGATGTTAAAGCTCTTCCTATAGCCATTGTAGTGAAGGCGTTGGAAGTCAAAGACAACCTTTCTAAGGAATACGAAAATGGTGAAGAAAAACGGAAACAAAAACTCGATGCAATTATAGACGATAAAATCCAACAAAAGAAACAAAGCAGCTCAGTATACTCGCCTCCTAACCTCCATTCCTTATACCATCACAATAATATCTTGAGATGTACTAATAAAATGTTTTACGACATGGGAATGATCAGTTTATACAGAAGAGTGTTACGAGTACCTCGAGAATCTCCAATAGTTCAAGAACTAGCAAATGGAATTGGATACGCTCTTCGAGACAACATCGAATCAACTACTCCTGCGGAAATATGTACGATATTTTGTTTGTTCACCGCTGCCTGTGAAACATTGGACACCGAATTACAAAAGTTCTTTGATGATAGATTCACAAACTTGAGAGCCATGGGAAATTTAAATGCTTTTAAGGGCCAACAAATCATGAGAAGGTGCTGGAAAACTGGTCAAGACTGGGTGGATGCATCTAAATCGTTGAATATAGACATAGCTATCATGTAGGTATTGTAGAAATAATCTGATGTTAGTCAGCTAATATTAATGAACAATTAATTTATGAAAATGTAACCCAATAGAGAGAGAGTCGTGTAGGATCTCTAACTAGAGATATAACAAATGTCACCACTGTCTAAGGCCTCATTATCGCATCGAAGGCTCTATTAACATCTCGACTTTTTGTTTCGTAGTATTTTTTTTGCATCCATAACATCAGGTCCGCCCTCCACATCCACACCGCAATACATACAAAAACCACAGAAACAACGCGTAAGAAATTTTTGATTCTACATCACGATCTACTGTGAAACGCTAGCCATCAGATCTGAAGAGTAGACGCATAATCCTGAGATGTCGGCGTCTGACTCAAAGCCCGAAGGGTTTGATGAACTAGTTGAATCGATCCATTCTTCGCAGAAAGAAGATGGAAATAACGAAATCCAAGAAATCGTACTTCGAAAATGTATTCGATATTTAATAAATAACCAAAAAAACCACCATTGGTTCTGTGATCCTTACATGTTTCCCATGGCGACACAGGCGCTTATATTGTTTTCGTTCAAAGGCAGTGAATTGCTCGAAAAATTGAAGCCCTTTATGAAATCCAGTCTTGGACAGTGTGAACTCTGTGTACGCCACTTCAACCAGGCCAAATCACATTTGCGAGAGATGTTTGCGACCGTCAGAGGTATACCGATGAACCAGGTCAATCAATTTTTGAGTATCATCATCGAATGGGAAACTCAGCGAATCGTAGAGATATTTGATCCGTTTCTTACTGAAATAACGCAAGGGAAGAAACCGGAAGTTACGTGGGCGGTCAAGAATGGTTTCAACAGTTGTTTGATGGGACCTGCCATTTTACGAAACTCTTCAACTACACGTATGAAATTCGTCAATGTTGCAAATTACTTGTTTTCCAAGAATGAATTGACTCCAGCAACTCAATTATATCCAGGTTTAATATATCTATCATTTGAAGGAACATCTGAACTAAAGCATTTTGCTGAGAGGTCCATAAAAGGTCTCCAAGAATCGGCAATCATCTATAATAAAAGAACATTGGATATTCCTGTTGTTGACGAGTTTAGCATACATTTATACAAGATTCAGGATGCTAAATATTTCAGTGAACATGCATCTGTCAAGTTTTGGAGTGTACTTTATAATCTTCTTGATTTGGTGGATAACGAGGCGTTTGTTGACCTTATGAATACGCCTAAGGATATCACAGCCATGAGTGAACTCACCAATATCAGATTATATCCTATAGTGAGGGTATTTTTCAACAACATCATGTCATTTTTGAAAGAACCTTTACCTATTCTTTTATTAGTATTCAATAAGTTTACCTCTAAGTTTAAGGATGAGTTTTGGTCACTTAGTGCTCCATTTACTTATATGAATGTTTTAGATAATGTTCTTGCAAATCCAGAATTTGGAAGGCTTTTGATCTCATTACCTGTCGAAAAGAATGACTCTTCGTTGTGGGTATTTACAGACGTCACTATATGGATGAATACTATGCTTGAATCTTTAAATGAATCTCAAAAACAAGCAGGAAGCGTAAGACTCGGAACGTTTCTTTTAAAACTGGCCAACTTCAAACTGACAGAGAAGGATGAAACAAGGGCCATCAAAACGAGAGATCTCGCATGCAATATCCTCTTGGGAACCTTTGAATTTGAAGGGTCTACTAATAACTTTCGAACCAGAAACTTTTCTATTGATTTACTAAGAAGAAGAGAAGTAAGAGCCACTATAGAATACCATGCTGACGAAATCGTTGATTTGGCAGTCCACTCTAATCTTGGCGCATCCATTAAATTGATTTCTGAATCAATCCAACATGACATTGCATTGCTAGCACATAATACTTTCCTTTTACTAGCAGGGACTGAGCCAACTTCATATGATACCTTTCCGTTATTATGGCAAAGTCTAGTCAAGAAACCAGTCTACAACAACAAGGATTTAACCAACGAAATCTTGAAAGCCATGAAAAACGTCTCATGTGCTATAGATTTCGTTCAAAAGAAGAACGAAGAGGTTTCGAAGCAACTTGCAGATGCACGTAACCAGCACAACAAGAACGTTGCATTAATTTTGAAACTTCTTGAAGGTTTACTTGAAAAGATCAGTTTGGCAGATCCTTCGATTTTGAAGGATATCTTTGGGGATGTCGATGGTCTGACAGCATATTGGTCGTGTATTTTCTCACCTGCGGTTAATCAGGGAGCATTGGACATACTTTACCAAGTCTTTGATGTAGGTGTGGGTGGTCGGTTTGAAACCATCAAAGAAGTTTTGAGCTATCATCTCAAACCAACACTTGTCGCCATAAACATCAACTTACAGAACTTAATCATAATGGAAGCATACGAACCTTGTCCCAAAGCCATTAGAATATTAATGGATGTTATCAATGCCTTGTGTGATCCACTAGGAGGTGTTCTTGCGGTATCCACACAAGTTGCAGATTGTTCTTTAGAAATTGAAAAATTGTGGGGCAAATGCTGGAAGTTGTTAATTATGGTATACCAAAAAACCTTAGTTTGGGCTGGTCAATATCACCTTACAGATTTGGTAGAGTTCACAAGAGATACCCTCGATTTAAGTCATCTTTTAATTGACTCGTTCAGAAGAATTCTCGATCATCTCCAAACTTCTTCCAACGATATACTGCATGCGTTGTTCAAATTCTTCATGGAAGCGTTTCATTTTGTTGTCGTATGGTTAAGATTAGGAGATACTTCTTTATTGAATTCGTGTGTGGATTTAGTGTTCAAAGGACTTGATTTGGCAAGCGATTTAAAGTTTACAATTGATAGAGATTTTATCGAAACGTTTGCAAAATATGGTGCAAAAGCCAAGAGATTCAATAACAAATTGAGTGATGTTCAAAGATTACAGATTTTAGCTAAAGCTAGAGAATTTGACGAAGCTCTTGTCGAAAATATCATCACTGAAACCCAGTTATTAAGAAGCAAATCTAGGAAGGAACCTTCCTCGGATGGCACACCGGAGGCACCATCATATAGGTACCAGACACATCAAAAGGCTCCTAAACAACAGACTCTTGGACGCTATGGAGTTGTTTCTTCTGAAGCTCCAGTTGCACCAGCACCTAAAGAGTTCAAGTCTAGTGGCCTCGATGCAATTAGGAAAGAACTTAAGAACGCTAGAGCACCGATTTCAAAACCAGCTGTTCCTTTGGTGGCTCCTGCTGCACCACGTCCAGCAGGTTATAATTCAAAGAGAGCGCCAGCGGTCGGCCGTTCATTAAATGGACTCAAAAAGAAAAGGAACGAATCTGATTCTTCTGATGACGATGATAATGTGGATTTCTCTGACTTATTCATTGATAAGAAACAAAAGGCTAAGGTTGTGGAAGTTGATATAAACGGAAGACCGATTGTCAAACTAACACAAGATGCTAAATTGTCCTTGGCTCGCAAGGAAGAAGAAAATATGAGAGCAAGATTGAATGTCAACCTCAAACCTTTGTACAGTATAATTCTTAAGTGGAACTATAACTCCTCAGACGTCTATCCAAGCGGAAACTCCGACTCATATAAAGCTACCAAAAACACTTATGATGATGTGAAGGACTACGTCAAGACCACGGAGCCATTGTTGATGTTAGAATGTTGGCAAGGAATCCAGTCTTCCAAACAAACTGGCCAAGAGCAAGCATTTGACCTTTTGATTGGAAGTAGAACTAGTGTGGATGGGTTCTTTGATGTATATGCATCAGTTAGGAAAACAGTATTAGCCGAACGCAAGGTTGGTGATTCTGATTTGTTAGTATTGGGATTCGTGGACAAAAATCCAAATTCTTCACCCAAAGAACTTGCTCGATATTTGAAAGCACCCACTACAAGAACCTGTTTTGCCAAAGTTCGTGAAATAAAATCTGCAAATTCTGATTTTAGTGATGTCACTCTCCGTGTATATCCTGGAGGATCGATGATGGGAGTATTAACTCCCAAATCGGAAATTATCGGGATGAAAATCATGCAAATGGTTACAGTTGAAAGAGAATTCACGTCGTTGAAAGGTTTACAATACTATGACCTTTGTGAATCCATTATTCTGGCAACTCCTAATGTACCGCAGGAGATTTCAGAAGGAGATGCAAAGGATATGATGAAACTTTATGAAGTGAACAAGTCACAAGCAAGAGCTATTGCTGGCTCCTATAATAACGAAGGATTCTCGCTAATCCAGGGTCCTCCAGGTACTGGTAAGACCAAAACTATTTTGGGGATTGTAGGCTATTCATTATCGCAGCAGGTTAAAGATGATTCGCTCGGTATTCCTACTGACGACAAAGCATCGTCTCTGAGTAAATCGAAAGCAAAAATCTTAATTTGTGCCCCAAGTAACGCTGCTGTTGATGAATTGGTAGTCCGTTTACGTGGAGGTGTTCGAAACTCAAAAGGTCAAGTTATGCCACTTAAGGTGGTTAGATTAGGACGGAGTGATGCCATTAATGCATCAGTGAGAGACTTAACTTTGGAAGAACTTGTGGATAAGGAATTACAAACAAAATCCGCAGATATGGCCACCGATCCTACCATCAGAACCGAACACACCAAGTGTATTTCGGAAAGAGATCGGATCAGAGAACAGTTGAAATCTTCCGATTTGTCCGGTGAAAAAATGATGGCTCTTGAAGATGAATTGAGAGTGGTCAACAAGAAGAGAAATGAGTTGGCAAAGAAGTTGGATGAACAAAGAGAGCGCGTATCTATTGCGTACCGTACGCGAGAGATCGATAGACGTTTTCTTCAAGCCAAAATCTTGTCTGATGCTCAAGTAATTTGCTCCACGTTGTCTGGATCTGCGCATGATTTCTTGTCCAAGTTATCTATTAAATTTGACCAGGTGATTATTGATGAGGCTTGTCAATGTGTGGAGTTGTCTGCTATAATTCCGTTACGTTATGGGTGCAAAAAGTGTATTATGGTTGGTGATCCTAACCAATTACCTCCCACGGTTCTCTCTCAAACAGCTGCTTCTTTGAACTACGAACAGAGTTTGTTCGTTAGAATGCAAAACAATAATCCAAAGTCGGTTTATCTTCTAGACGTCCAGTATCGTATGCATCCTGACATTTCTCGATTTCCTAGTGCCGAATTTTACCAGTCTCAATTGCTTGATGGCCCAAATATGCTGGTACTTAACAAGAGGCCATGGCACGATGATTACCCGCTTTCTCCATACCGGTTTTTTGATATTGTCAGTAAACATCAGAGAAATGAGCTTTCGAAATCGTTGTTTAATCCTGGAGAAGCACGAGTAGCGTTGGAATTGGTTGAAAAGTTGATGCAAATCTTACCGGAAGGCGATTTCAGCGGCCGTATAGGTATCATCTCGCCATATAAGGAACAAATCCGGACATTAAAGGATGTTTTCTCGAGAAAGTATGGACGAATGATCTTGAACGAAATTGATTTCAATACCGTGGATGGTTTTCAAGGTCAGGAAAAGGAAATTATCATCATGTCGTGTGTACGAGCCAGTGAGACGGGAAATGTCGGTTTTTTGAGTGACATTCGTCGTATGAATGTGGCTCTTACCCGTTCCAGAGCGTCTCTTTGGATTTTGGGAAACAAATCCTCGTTAATGAGGAACAAGGTCTGGAACCGTCTTTTGGAAAACGCTACCCAACGAGATTGTGTCACGGTAGCGTATCCTGGATTCTTGAACAAGATTTATAAATCAAACAATGGTCAAAAGAGAGCACCAAATGATTCGGTCAAACCGGCAGCAAAGCGTCCAAAAAATCCAGAACCACTCCCATATGTTACCACATATATACCATTAGGAAATTCAAGAGAAAATTCAAGAGAATCGAGAGAATCATCGAGAGAGCCACCGAGAGAACCATCGAGAGAACCATCGAGAGAACCATCGAGAGATCCACCAAAAGAATCAAAAGAATTAAAAGAATCAAAAGAATCAAAAGAATCAAAAGAGCTTTCACCACCATCAGAGAATATATCTCCCCCATCTAAGCAAATTTTTCCTCCACAACCTCCTTCTACCAAAATCGAGCCAATTGTTCCCACCAAGAGTGGAATCTTTCCTGTCGCGAAACCAGATCCTGTGTCGCATAAGAATCCTCGTCATAAGAACGCTCCATACGTCTATAAAGCAGGAATTCCACTCAAACCAAGTCCATCCAATAGTGGAGTCCATCCAAGAAATACGTCAGACTCTGCCAACGACTCTAGAGATATCACTCCTACGTCTACAGGTACGATAAAGCCTCCACCTAAGAAAGCCGGAGGTTCAAGTATCTTCATCAATAATAGAAGACGTCCCCCACCAAAAAAGTAGCCAGTTGTGTCTACTCAGCATTAATACAATAAATATTTAATATCTAATCTTTCTTGGTCAGTTTCAAAGCCTTTCCGATCAACTTTCCACTGTATGTAGATTTATTAGAGTTGGGCTCTGTACGAGCTAGAAAGCTTGAATTGTGTGTAGGAGAAGTCTTTCGACTTACATTTGGTAAAGTGCGTTGGTTGGGACTTAGAATAGGTGAGCTAAGATTTGAAGAGCTTAGATTTGGTGAGCTTAGACGTGATGAGCTTTGTTGAAATTTGGTGCTTTGTTGAAATTTCGATGCACTTTCATTATATGTGTCGTGCAGGTTATATGAGAATCGAGGACTCAGAATCGGTGAAGTTTGGTCAATTGTTTCTGGATCTTTCTCATAATTCATGAGGTTATTTAATTTGTTTTCAGGAACTCCTAGATCCTTGAAACCAGACAAGTAAAAGTTTGGATCGGAGTTTCCAGAGACAAGGATGAGAGCAGATATCATAGCTCTAGTCTCGTTGATTAATACTTCAAACATGGAGTTGTCTTGAGTATAGAATTCCTGATTTAACGACTGGTGGAACCGGTTTAGCGAAGAAATGCTCGATTTAATTTGTTCCAACGTAGAATTTAAAAACTCTACAAGAGCCGGATCCAAATGGTCAGGAGAAGGAATAGATTCGGAAACATATTCAAGAAGTTCGTCTTCTTGAGACTTTAAAATACCGAGAATATCTTTCCATGCCATACTATATTCACGAAATATGGTGGAGTTTTTCGATGTAGACAACGCCAAATCGTTTATGGCGTTGATTTTATGATCCAACATTTCAACCACGGGTTCGAGGTCCAATTTTTCACTTATAGTATTTTGATCGTCGTCGACCTTGACGATTATTGGTGATTTTTCAGGCTTTGCGTTGAGGAACTTATGTACGATGTTACCGAAATGTGTTTTGACAGTTGAGGACTGTACCACGCCTCTTTCATAGCCTTTTTCATACGCCGAGGCTCCATGTCCATAATTTAATTCGTCAAATTTGTTGTTAGGACGAGTATCTTCATATTTATCGTTTTGAAGAGTTTCATCATATTTATCATTCTTCAGACTCTCGTCATATTTATGATTGTTCAGATTATCACCAATATCAACCATTTCTTCGGGTATAAACGGTTGAATTCCCATTAAATTAGACAGAGGTGGAGCTTGGGTGGGAGGTGGTGGGGCCTTCTTTATATTGTAGTTCTCCATAAATGTTACATTCACTGGAGTTGTTTTTAAGAAGTCTCCGATATCTTTATAGGGTATACCACTTGAAACAAGGAGGTTTGTGATTGCTTCATTTCCCTGAGTTTCGAGTTCTCTGTATAATTCAACATATTTGGCAGATTTGCTTTCCAACACCGAGCTTGTGGTTTCGATTTCTACACTAATGAGTTGTTTCTTTACCTTTAAAGACTCGAGTTTCTTCTCCATCTCTACGATTTCAGAATCGACCTCATTGGACTGGTCGAGTAATTTGCCGAGTTTCATACCGTACTTATTATTAGGACTCTTTATACTGGCAATCTTCTCCAACACTTTATTCCGTCTTTTGTCCCACTTTTCAAAGTTTGCAAAAAGAGACTCGGTGGAACCCAAGTCTCGTGAATACAACTCGTTCAAGGAATAGTAGTTCTCAGACAATTGTTCGAAGTTTTGAAAGATCATACTTCGAACTTTGTTGAGATTGCTGTGGCCATTTGCAAGGTATCGTTCATGAATGGCCACATTATTCATCAACTCTTTAGTAAGGATTTTGTTCTGGTTCGTAAGGAATTCTAGGGGAGACTCGTTATTAGTGGGCTGGTCAAGTTTTAGCGAGAACGTTATGGTATCGTTAAGTGAGTTGACCAGATAACTTGATTGTAGATTGTTATATCCTGGTAAATTATCCACAAATCTCGATCCTGATAGTTTTAGAGGATTCAGAAAGAACTCGTCACCCGGAATATTTTTCGATTTCTCATATTCCATAATATTACTCTGACTATTATGAACGGTGTTGTTGATTGATTTAACCTTTGGAGATGCTGAAAGAAAGAATCGGGAAGGATCTTCCTCGTGGTCGTCACGATCCTGGTCCTCCTGATCTTCATCTTCAGACGTTCCCGAGAGTGATTGAGGAACATTTATAGGTGCCCGGGATCCCCCATTGATCTGGGGTATACTAATGGACGGCTCTAGATTGATGGATTCGAATCCGTTGTTGTTATCCACCCCCATTCTGCAGAAGAATGATGTTATTTCTTATCGCGCGATGGAAAAGATCTGATAAACAAATTGATAGAAGAAAGAGAAGAGAATTAGATACTGTTAGGAAAAAGATATAGCTAGAAGATGTGAGGGATATAGCTAGAAGGTATGAAGAAATATGTGGCTAGAAGTTTACTTGAAGGAAGATCTTCCGATTATTTATACCTTAATTAATTATGAATTTGGTTTCCTTAGATAACTTCTCATAGAACAATAGAATGGCTGGGATCTAAAGATGGATAAATAGAGTCCTGGAGATTCAGAAAGGACAAAATCTGAAATTGAATACTAGAATTCTTGAGCTCATAGAACTGGTATCTACTGCAAATAATGATATAAGCAGGATGGTGTGATATTTTGCATCCATCAATATGAATTGACTTTCATTCATAAATGTTTGGTGATCATTTCTGATCGCCAGTGGTACGGCTTTATACGATATCTAAACTGACGCTTCCATGCAACTTAATTATTTCTATTAATCTGGACCATAATAACCTTATCTGGATAGTAAGAAGAGTACTGACTATAGACTTCCGATTCCACGCACACTGCTCAACTCTGGGAAGACCTCTGACTCTACAGACTTCTGACTTCAGGATGACTACTCAACCTCAGTTTGTAACCTCACCACCTACTTCTATTTAAATTGCATCTTTCTTTCCTGACTCCCTCGAATTGTTGGAATTCTGATATGTTTTTCTTATACTTCAAGAAGGTACAATTCTACCAACTCTCCTCTGGTTATCTCTGTATATATTTCGTAGAGGAAAAGTGGCGTTCCTTAAAACATATTGAGAAAAGTTGAATATCCTTACAAAATAACTGATTTGACTCTATAATAGCCCGATCACCTAACTTGTTCATTTATCTTTATCTCCTTTCATTACATCACTATATCTTCTGGTTGCAAATTTCATCACGTGACTCTTGTACGCGATATATTTAATCCATTTCATACTAAAAGTAAACATGATCTACTTAAACATGAAAATATTATGTGTGGCTGAGAAGCCTTCCATTGCCAAAGAAGTATCCAAGATCCTAAGCGGGGGAAGGTTTACTGTACGAAATTCCAAAAACAAATACATCAAAAACTACGATTTCCAATACAATTTTCAGCGCTTGGGAACCTGCCAGGTGACTATGACTTCAGTGGTGGGCCACTTGACAAATATGGACTTTCCCCCGGCATTCCAGTGGGGAAAATGTGTACCTGGACGGCTATTTGACGCCGAAATCATAGAAAAAGTCACGAAGCAAGACGTGTTTGACAATATCAGTAAGGAAGCCTCGAACTCGAACAAATTGATGATTTGGACCGATTGTGATCGTGAAGGAGAGTTTATTGGATTTGAAATCTTCAAAGCGGCAAATAAGGGCAACCGATCCTTAGAAATTCGGGATATCTTGAGAAGCAGATTCTCTCATTTGGAGCGTGCCCACGTATTGTACGCAGCCAATAACCCCATACAACTAGATATGAAAGCAGTAGCGGCGGTTTCTTGCAGAATGGAAGTGGACTTTCGTGTGGGTACGAGTTTTACCCGGCTTCTAACGGACAGTTTGCGGCTGAATAGGATTATTGAAAATAAGGAACTCGCCTCGTATGGGACGTGCCAGTTTCCCACGCTAGGCTTCGTTGTTGACCGTTACAAGAGAGTCAAAAGCTTTGTACTGGAGAAGTTTTGGCTCATAAATGTCGATATCAAGCGGGAGAATAAAAAGACCCAATTCAATTGGACAAAGGGCCACTTTTTCGATCGCCTTTATGTCCTCTCGATTTATGAAAAGTGTTTGGCACAAGAGGAGGGGACCATTTCAAAGTTGGAACAGAAGAGAACAACAAATTGGCGCCCATTGCCATTAACGACTGTCGAACTACAGAAAGACTGCTCCAGATTATTTAAAATGAGTGCAAAGCAAGCCTTGGATGCCGCAGAGAAATTATATAACAAAGGGTTTCTTTCATATCCAAGAACTGAAACTGACTCGTTTCCTGCGTCCATGGATCTACGTGCTGTAATTAATAAGCAAAGTCAAGATTCTAGATGGGGAACTTATGCGAATCAGCTCTTAACAAATGGCCATGAAACTCCTAGAAATGGGAAGAATGACGACAAGGCCCATCCAGCCATCCATCCAGTCAATTATGTCAAGATAGATACCCTAACATCTCCGGATGAAAAGAAGGTGTATGAATATGTGGTACGAAGATTTTTGGCGTGCTGTTCCAAAGACGCGGTGGGACACCAAACAACGGCTACTCTCAAATGGGGAGATGAATACTTTACTGCTAGTGGGTTGATTGTGACAGAAAAAAACTACTTGGACGTTTTTATATACAAAAAGTGGGAGAATTCGAAACAACTACCCACATTCACTGAAGGAGAATCCATAAGGATCTCTAGCGGCATGATGAAGGACGGCCAGACCAGTGCGCCAAAGCATATGACAGAAACTGAATTGATTGCACTTATGGATGTCAATGGAATTGGTACCGATGCCACAATTGCCGAACACATTGAAAAAATCGCCAGCCGTGGCTACGTTGTTAAACAAAAGCAGGCCAGCACGGAATATATCATACCGTCGCCTTTAGGTATGGGATTAATTGAAGGTTTTGACAAGATGGAGTTTGAAAGCATATCTCTCTCGAAACCATTCTTAAGAAAATCTTTGGAGAATTCCTTACAGGAAATAGTTGATGGACAGAAATCAAAAGTTGATGTTTTACGTGAAATTAACCAGATCTACAAACAGGCATACGGGATCAGTTCTCAAAATATTTCGTTGCTAGCAAACACATGCCGTTCCATAATACAACAAAATTCATAGGATGTTATTAGGACTCTGTAAAAGGACTGAGTTCGTGATATAACAACGTGATATAACAAGCTTATTAGGGCATATAAGCATGAGTTTATGGGTGCAAAATGCGACAAAAATATGACAAAAACGCGACAAAATGCGACATGAACTAGACAAATTTTCAGACATCACCAAAAAATACAGACTTATAAACACACCAAGAACGTGATAAGTTTCACTGATCCAACATGGCCAAACCATGCAAGTTTGATGCAATAGGGAAGTGCAGAAATGGTAATAACTGTAACTTTGCCCATAGCAGCAACAATTATAACAACAACAACAACAATAGCAATTACAAGAGTGGGTTCACCAGCAACACTTCACAATTAAATCCAATACAGAAATTTCGATCCGACGACCATCTCCCCAATCTAGTACGTGAATTAAAAGACTCAGTCCATGATTATACATCCAAAGGTCTTCAGAACAATCCAGTTTTATCGAGTTTTGGTTTGGGATTTCCGGCCGTAAACAACTTAATTCTGGGTAGAGATCTTTCTTTTGAGGAAATGCGTCTTCAATACATGGAAGCAATGGCCAATAACACGTTTCCTGACTTTGAACGGAATCTCCAAGCCAGAGTCAAGGATATGGATTATTGTATTCAGCAAATCACGGGTAAGGAGAATATAGCTGCCAGATATCAACAAAAGAGTACAGAACTGCAAATCTTACCAAAGCCGTTTATAAGTCGAACTGTAGACGAAAGTATTCAGATGTTTCTGAGCCAAGGTGGTGGGTTTGGTAACAATTCTAACCCGTTTGGGAGTCAAGGTTTTGGAAGTTCCACCGCAGGCGGTGCGTTCGGCAGCTCAGGAGGTGCTTTTGGATCTCAGATAGCTAGTAACAATGCTTTTGGATCGCAAGCAAATCCATCTACATCTACACAATCTAATCCTTTTGGGTCTCAAACTGCATCTGGCGCATTTGGATCACAAGCAAATTCTACAGCTCCTCAATCAGGTGCTTTTGGAGCCCAATCTGGAGCTTTTGGAGCTCTGGCAAGCAGTGCACCAGGATTTGGAAGTAAAGGTTTTGGATCTACTCCCCTGGCTGGATTCGGAACTTCGAGTTTTGGAAACCCCGCCCTGACTTCTGCATTTGGCTCTAGTTCCTTTGGAAGTGTTGCATCAGCTCCTGTTAATACAGGTGGTGCTTTTGGAAGTGCTGGTCTAGGATCAACTGGATTTGGAGCCTCCAGTTTTGGGAAAACAGCTGGTGCTCCCGCTTCTTCAGGTTTCGGATCTAGCAGTATTGCTGCTCCTGCATCTTCTGGAACAGGTTTTGGTTCTACAGGATTTACATCTATGGCTGGCAAGCCTAATCCATTTGGCGGTGCAGTTGACAATAAGTCAAATCCATTCGGTGGTGCAGTTGACAACAAATCTAATCCGTTTGGAGGAGCCACCACCACCACCACCAATCCTAGCCCTTTCGGTACATCATCATTTGGTGGTGCCAGCACATCAACCTTTGGCACCAATACCACCGGCACAAATGCTTTTGGCAGCAACGGAACTTCAGCACTGCCATTTGGAGCCACTTCCTCCACCACTCCATTTGGAGCCACATCCTCGACCACTCCATTTGGCTCGAACAATAACTCTCAGAATAATGGATTTGGAGGAGCTCCTACTTCTGGCTTCGGTGCCCCCTCTAATCCTAATCCTTTTGGTGCATCTCTGCAAGCAGCGTTGGGTAGTACCCCTTCGAATCCTGCAGAACTAGAACAATTGGATCCAACGATTCTCGAGGCATTTAAGGCCGTTTCTTTTGAGTTGGGAAAGATTCCTGATACCCCTCCACCCCCAGCACTCTGCACATAGATTATAGAAATAATGACAGTACACATATTCTGATAAGTACACGTATTATAATTGCCATTGCTAAGTAGTCTGTACTCAGCTATATAATCACTGTCTAGTACCAAATATATATAATTGAAACTAATTCAAATAAGTGAAAGAATCATTTTGTTCCGATCCAGTATGGAACTGTTGATTTTACGATCTCTGAATACTGAATTTGCAACCCATTCTGCGACGTGCACTCACCAATTTGAATACTTCTAGATCAACTATAACGCTATCTCATAACTGCTCCTGACTCTGGAGATCCTCGTATCATTATTTCAACTCCATCGTGGTCCTTATTTCCAGTTGTTCCTTAATTCTGGCAGTTTTGCAGCATCGATTTACGAGCGCGTTCTCAAAATAAATCCACCACTTTTACAACAACCATGATTTGTATAGAATGTACCAACCCCAACATCAAATCGTTGTATTCCAAATATAAGAGTGACTATATACGACTCACAATCTGTCCAAGGTGTGGGAAGATCGCTGACAAATATATCGAGTTTGATAATGTGATTCTTTTTATCGATTTGTTACTCTTGAAGAAGCAGGCGTGTCGGCATCTCGCGTATAATATCACGGAAACTGAGCTACTCAAGGATCCCCTCACTAGAGTGGATTATGTGGAAGAGGATTCGCTTTCAAAAGTTCAACAACTCTTCAATTTCATCAAACGGTACCGTACAATCCTTCGTTTAGTGGTGATGATTCTCTTGTTCGAAGTGTATTTAGTGTGGGCATACGAAGAGAAGAATCCCAATCATTCGCTAGCAATGTCGTTTATACTAGGACAAAAGATCCATGACCAATACTTGTTCTTTATAGTCAAATTGATGACTGAACAGTTTCTTCTCAGCTTTCTGATCCAGGTGTTTTATGGATGGTTCCTCGGCTGGGGTAAGGTTACGAATACAATGTTGAATAGTCGGTTTCAATCCGGGTACTATAATTCCGTGTTGCTTACCACGATTCTAGTCTCGTACTCTATCAAGCTATTCCCCATCCTTATGTTAATTTGGCCATATGATAATACTTCGATATCGATCACGATTATTGATTTTGTACGGCTTTTGAATATGATAGAATCCTTGCGGATCGTCACCAATCAGAATTACGTAGTCATTACGTCTATATTGCTCTTTTCCACTGTTATACAAGTAGCAGTTTCAAAGGTTGTCTTGAGCGTGGTTGTGAGTTATTGGTCGGGATTCGGCTTGGAAGTACTTTTGAGAGACGAATGGATGGAGTTTTTGCATATAGGTGGGAAATATGAAGAACTTGTTGGACTTTTTGAGAATATTTGGTAGAACTAACTGAATAGGTTCTGAATTTGGTAGAAATATCCGAATAAGTTCTAAAATTTTACATCTTACTCACTAATATAACTAAGAGTCGTCTGTTGGATTCCCGTCTACCCATTGAGTTGTTTCAATTGGTGATTTAATTATAAGAAGAAATCGGTATTCTGTTGGATTCCCTTACTCTATGAGCCTAGGAAATATACCGGTTATGCTTACAAGTTTTATGATAAAGTTTGATACATGTGAGTATATTAAAGACTATTAGGAGAAATATTAGTGAGCAAATCTATGGATATTGAAACAAAAAACTCCAGAATATTAGCTTAACTCTGAGGATTATAACTCTCTGAAGTCTATTCTCAACTTATTTATCAAAGGTTTGGGCTTTCCGAATGGTCATGCCATCCTTATTAATCATCAACACATCGTTTCTATCAATTGCGATGAGTGGTCCGTCCAAATCTTTGACCAAGTTTGGAAAGTCATAGGTTTTGTTAAGTTCACGTCTTTCATCCAAGGTCCGATCTCTGTTTTGTTGTGGACCTTCGTTTTCAAGAATATCTTCTTCATCGTAGTTCCTCAACTCATTATTTTCAATTGATCTCAAAGCAATGAAAATCGACAATGGAATATAATTGTTTTGGAAATTCCATAATAGAAAGATGGTGAAAATAGGCAATGGTGCTAAGAACGAGGCACAGGTGTATGCCTTTTGTAGGGCCAATGTTCCGACCATAGTTAACTGAAAGATCAAAAGCCCTAGAATGACTCTTCTAAACACCAAGGGCCAAACCTTACCGGTTGAATGTGGTGGATGGACACAGGCATACAAGAGTTGGTACTTGTACACAAAGTATCCAATAATGAAATATAACAAACCAGCAGTAAGAATTTTGGTTGACATTATTGAGTACGTGATTGTTATAATCAATATCAAGATTGGTTGAGGCAATTGTAAGCCGAAATTGAAAACTGGAGGCTTTGCAAGTTTGAGATAATCACGGGGTGTTTTGCACCAAAAGAACGAACTTAGTGGGAATTTAAGCAAGTTCCCTAGAAGTAATAATTTATAAGGAAAAATTCCCAATCCTTGTAAAATAATCAAATCCACATAAAAAAGGGAGAGGTCACGAAGAGACTGTGCTAATTGATAGGCTATTTTGGTTGTATCACTTAGCGAGGCAGTACCAAATAACGTGAACACCAAAAACAAATTGACAAAGATATAGAAGAAATTCTTTGAAACAGTTGAAAGTTCCTCATCACTATGAGAAGTGAAGCCTTGTTTTTCAGATATCCAGATATAGAAGTATGGAATAATCATATTCAATATGGTGAAAATATATGTTGGTAATAAACCTGTCACCAAAGTCTCGGCCCATTTATTATTCTTCAAGAACTCGCCTAATTTTGGCCATACTTTCGATATCGACTTGATATTCAAGAAGTTGGCCAAGTAACTCACTGGGTATACCAAAAGTATACTGATCATTCCAATAAAAAGCGTCACAGACAAGATTCTCATATTTCTTTCTCTTCTTGTTAGACACAAATTATCCCAAATAATATCATGGGGTGCTGGAGCAAGGTTTGTAATTAGATGGCCGACCTTGGGATCTAGTACAGCCTGCGCGATCATTTGCGCTTGGGCAACAGATTTCATGGTTACAAATGCAGTTGATGTTGCAGGATATTCCTTCTTTCTTGCCTTGATGATTTCTGAATCTATGATTTGCAACATCTCAGTATAATAGTTGATAGCATCCACTTGAGCACCGAATAATCCAAACAATCCCTTTTTGATCTTGGGCCTTTTATTAGATTCGTCGTTTAGCAAAGGTAAATGGCTTACCGAATCATTGGCCAAATCGTGTTCCACAACTTCCGAAACTTGATCTATAATATGGGATCTAATAGAATTAACTTCGTTAGTATCTTGGGACTCTAAACTTTCAGATTCAATCGACTCTTCATCATGAAAAGTTCTATTCATATTAAACAGATCTCCGAGACTCGGATGAAGATTTGATGATAACAAGTCTCCCTTACTAATAATGCCTGCTCTTTGGAAGTACTCGACCCAGTACACCTCAACCTTTCTCAATATACGTTCTCTCACCTTGAATAACTTATTCAAACTCTTCCATTCCTTTACAATCACAATAGTATCCACTTCGCCTATGCCTAGTTTTTCAATGTGTCTTTTCAAATCTTCTTCATCTCTCAATATAGCAGGAATCCCCGACAATTTAATTGTTCTATCCGTAATGGAGTTTTGTTTTCCAAGGTATGTATGTCTCATATCGATGATCTTGACGGTCTGTTTGAATAGAAAGTATGCAGTAATGAACGTAAACACATACGAAAAGAGTGTGTACATCCATAGGAACTTTCGGTACGATTCTTCTGGTTCCGATAATGAAAGGAGTCTCCGGAAAAGGTCTTCGTCGCCCTCGTCGTCACTGGGATAATCTTGGTCAACCTTCCCAGTATACATATATCGCACTGGAGAGATGATTGTGATTGCACAGATAACACAAATGGTCAAGATCTTGATACACATTTTGAAGAAGCCTAGAAACACAACCGCATCTAGTCCAGCATGTTGCAATATGTCTTGTTCGGAGATCCCAAACACAATCGCCATCCAGCCAAACAACGATTTGGCGGGAAGTCTCGGCAAGTTCTGTCGGGAGGACGAGTGAAGATAATTCATGTTAACATGGTTGAAGTTGGCGACGTAGATTTTAGGATATCGTACTCGTAATATCAGAAATGCTAGAAATGCTGACAACCCTAGAACCAGGGCAATGATCACTTGATACCGTGCGATTCTAGTTGTTGGTGGACGATAAGTATCGCTGGAGGTAGAGAACTCGTCTGACGTTCGGTTTATCAAGTCACGTATTAGTAGCGACATCAGGGACTGGTGGGGAATGATATTCTTAGTAGCAAATAGTGGTTAGTCTCACAAGGTCTTAGCGCCATATTAAATGATGGCTTGTCAGTTGATATATGCAGGAAGGGTTGCAAAACGATAAGCGCGGTAACATAACTATGAGAGAAGAGAACTACGAGCGAAGCGAATAGTTCTCCAACGACTATGGGATTTAGTGAAGCGTATAGTCTTGACCGGAGCGAATCGTGCTCTAGTGACTATGAGCCGAATAGCTCTCTTGGGACTGTCACTCATTGATCTGGAAGTCCAATCTCTCGCCGTTATGGTTATTCTTAGTGACTTCTAATCTTCACGAGAGTTCCACGTCATCCTGAGGTATTGTCTCCTTCGCGAGAATAGTTCCTCATTACGTCTCTACGCTCCTTAGTATCTCTTGGGCATTTGTTAATCAGTGTGAAAGATATTACTGGTACTCGATAACTTGAAGGTGCTTTATTTAGGAATGGAAGAGTACAGTATGGCGATTTAGACTCATTATTAAATTGTTCAGTTAATCTCATCAACTTTCCACTATGTGACCACAACAATGAGACCTCTTTGGGCGGGTTCAATGGCCATTAACATTAAAGTCACATAACCACCACTGGTTAAATTGTGATTAGGGTTATAACTCCACAATTATGACTCCACTATTATACAAATTATTCTACATTCTGGTCTAATAGACGCCTTGTGAGACTTCCAATGGTAAAAATAATACAATTAAATAAAGAGAACTAGATGATAATTAAGGATGGCGATAATTGACATCAGGATTATTAGGAGCCGAGTGGATAGTAAGGTTTTGGATATGTTGTTGGAGTGGCTGGTTTTGGAATTGATTATGGTCCATATCCAAAACTTTCGACACCTTGTCGAGTTTCATTTCCAATTCTTCTTTGGATGCTAGCACATCGTAGAGGTTGTTAATTTTTATAGAGATGCCTTCGTTGTTGTGGATAATGTTGTTGAGCATATTGCGGAGCTTGGAATCTACGTCTTCTCTAAATAGTTGCATTTCTTTTCTTAATTCTCCAACCTGGCTGGTGAGTTCGTTTTGGGATGTCCAGAGTTCTTCAATCCACAGAGTACTTCCGGTGTTCATGGGAGCACTTCTGAATCTCTTGCGTGGCCCATACTCTTCGGAGTATGGGTGAAGTGGGATTGGCTTCTTGGGAATTGGTATCTCAAAATTCTGGCCATGGGGACTCTCGGTCGAAAATTTTCTATGGGAAAGGTTCATGGGAGATGTTCCACCAGTTGAGTATGTATTTATCATAGATTGTGGAAGAGGCCCTGACTGTGGTAGTTGTGGTTGGTGAGGAGCATTTGGAGTGTAAAACAGGCTCGTCATGTTGGGAGGTGGTACTAAGTTGATGTTGGTGGCTTTGGGGTGTGTGGACGAATGGAGAATAGGAGTTGTCTGTGAATAATATGCGTTGTTGGAGGTCAATATAGGGTCTATTTGGTTGTCAAGTGTCTCTTGGTGTGAATATCCGGTATCGCCAGTCATATGGACAAACTTTTGGTCCTGGGCAAAAGGGGTAGAGTTTTCTGGCACTGCGCTGTGTCCTTGGTTTGGGGTCAGGGGAATCGATTCTGACTTTAGGACCCCTGGCTTTTCAGGTTTGATACTAGAAGAAGATTCTCTGGTCACATTCATGGCGGAGGCGCCTGATATTGAATCTGCCGAAGGAGTCTTGGACGCTCTGGAGGGTTTCTTCTTCTTGTTGAGATACTCATTGAGATTGACAAGAAGGTTTTCATTTTCATTCAAGTTGAGTTCAGAAACAGGATTTTGCTCTCTGATCAACTTTTTTTCCAAGTTTCTCCGTAATGTTTTAAACCTGTTATTAATGGTTCGAGTCTGGATGATTTTCGAGTCGAAACGAGCATTAAACTCGTCAAGAACAGACCCCCAAGTCTTGGTGGTATTTCCTCTAGTGAACAATTCATATCTGTGTCTATAAATTGAGTCTAGCAAATGGTTATCGGAGTCATAAGTGAATTGAAAGTTACTCCTTTTAACCATGCGATACGATTTGGAACCTGGAGCCTCATCTGCCGACTCGGGGTTTGATTTATTATTCTTTACGGAAGGAGATTGATCATTTATATGCTCATAGGCATCTAAGTCATCGGCATAAAGTTGATTATTCAGTTCCAAAGCTTCCGGGGCGTGGTACTGGGCATGAGATTCGTGGGATTCTCGAGGGTTGTTGGAATTTTGAGAGTCAGCCGCCAGTATTGGAGCCAGCGCCAGCGCCAGCGACAGAACATCAGCACTCTGATCGTTCATTCCGTTATTTGCTTCAAATTCAACTACGTTGGTAAACATCGTTAATCTAGACAATTAAGATAAGCACCACGAGAGCATTGGGCTCTTCAAACAATTGAGATGCAGAAAACAGCAAGTGAAAATTCAGAAAAACAAAGAACAATAAGATCCAACTAAACAACAACTAACTTAGTGTAAAGTTCTATCTTCACTAAGATGAGGGATGGATTTTTATGGAGTTATCAAAATTAATTCAACGGTTTTTCGAGATTTCGCACTCTTCGTTTATTTTGTAAACAAATTTTCAGATTGACTATGGGGAAGTAAACAGATAGACGAGATGGACCACTCCTACGTTTATACCAAGAGGTTTATAGACTCGCAGGTTAAGAAGCTTGGTACTCCATTGAGGATTGATCTGGAATTGAGGCTGGTGATACAAGGGGGGGTTGAAGATCTGGATGAGATAAATAATCATGTTGATGAAAAGGTGCTTCAGTCAGTACTAGACAAGGTGAATATTCGGATTAAACGATATACTTCTAATATGTTCAAGAGTCAGGTTACGAACCAGATTGTTCAACAAGTTATGAAGTTAGAACAATCGAAGGTGGAGGAAGTTCGAGACAGATTGGTCACGATAACAAGAGTAATGAAGCCATTGATGGTACCTGATGGACAGGGATACCGCGGGAATTACTTGAAAGAATTTAGTGACTTGGTAGAGGAATTGCCAGAATCAAAGTATTTATTATTGGGAAAGGAAGAGGCAGGTGATGGGGATGAAGTGACGAAACGATCTCAAAGTGATGATGAGACTAAAGGATCTGAAAGTGACGATGAAACGGACGAATCTGATAAAGATTCCAACCTCGTTCAGGATTTCGAAGTAAGGATAGAGAAACCCATAACAACACGCGAGAAGAGAAGACAATTCAGAAAATCGGTAGACAAGTTTATCGAAGAAACACAAGGAACAAAAGAATTATTGTCCAAGTACAACGATATACGGCAATCCTTGGTAGAATTGAACGGAACTCTAAAGTACAAACAAGATAAATTGGAGTATTTACAGACATTGGAAGCTGAATTGGTTGAAGTGTTGGGAGTATCGGTTGCGAAACCCAAGAACAATCTTGTATATGACAGTGACGAAGAAACCAATGCGACTGGAGGTATACAGTCAAATCTCATGAGCACGCAAAGTAATGGAGAATTGATCAATGAAATCAATCGGTTTCGTATTTTAGTTGAAAAGATTGGATTTAAGTTGGGAAATAAGGATCTTCAGGAGATCGCAAAGAGAGTTAACAATTAGATCTGGACAATATCTATTAGAGATATTAGAGATATAATGGCCGGTTAATTGGATCTGTTAATATCTGGATCTACTGATAATTGGATCCACTAATTGAGAGCTCAGCTGTGGAAATACTCACACAAATTAAACTCGATTGTATAGTAAGGTAATGGGATGATTAATGGGACATTCAAGACGTGGATCTGGATCTAGTTAAGACAGATCTTGAAGTTTATTCACTAGAGTTCGGAAACTGTAGACCCAAGTTCGGTATAAATTCTCACCAGATTAGCGAGGACTTATGATTGTACATCATATATTAGCCATCAGTAACTTGATTCAACCTTAGTACTATTTCTCAGCTCACTATTCACTCACTACGTTAGCCATTGGCACTACAATATTTTCACTCATTCCATGCTGGAGTTTTCAAGAAATACTTTTATTAAGAAGTAGTATACAAGTTTTATTGATTATTTTAATAACGGCAGGGCAGTTAATGAATTTAATCGAATAAACCGAATCCCATATCATCGTCAGATTCTTCCTTTTCTTCTTCCTTTTCTTCTTCAGCAGCTTCTTCAACGGCACCAGCAGAGGCACCAGCAGAAGAAGTGGCAGCAGCTCCACCGGATGGGACAGAAGCCAACTTGGTGTTACCAACTTGGATCAATTCAGCGACGGACTTACCTTCTAATTCACCTAATAAGGTGGTGATTCTAGATTCTTCGGCTTCGACACCAACAGACTCTAAAAGAGCAGAGATGTCAGAAACTTTAGGAGAGGCGTTACCACCTTGGACCAATAATAAGTAAGCAGCTAAGTATTTCATTGTAGTAATAGAATAATCACGTTTAAGCTATGGGCAGACTATCCTTTGACTTCAAGAAGAAGAGAATTCAGAGACGTCTCACTAGTTACAGTTCCTATAGCCAATCTGAAAAACTTTCACGGCTATATACAGGAAACTCTATCGAAGAGGTGGAGGGTGACAGTCACGTCGGAACCTTCCTATTTCGGATAGGTCACCAACCCTAACGAGACTCGATGAAAATCAAATGTTTTTCCTGTATATATTGCACGCATCCATGCCGCAGTAGTTAATGTCGCACTTCCTGCACTCTCCTTAACTATGACGAGAAGAATTTTTCACTTGACTTCAATACCTTTTCTTAAAAGTTTTCCAAACAAGTTTTATTTCCTAATATAATAAGAACATAATCAATATGGTTGAAACTAGTATGTACCAATTCATATAAGTTATCGAGACATACAATAAAGAACGAGGAATAAAGAAGCAACCAACGTTGATGTTGAAGAATTCGAGAACATATGAATGTCCACATTGGTCAACCTTTGTCCACTATTCCCAAAATTATGTCCATATAACCAAATCACTTCCTAGTTAACATTTACTAACTCATTTAGCTGAAAGAAAGAAGAGAAACTTCAAGACCTTCTCATTCAAGGGTGTTGACTTGAAAGAATTGGTTGAAATGCCAACTGATGAATTCACCAAATTATGTTCTGCTAGAGTCAGAAGAAGATTTTCTAGAGGTTTAGACTCCAAGCCAATGGGTTTGATTAAGAAATTAAGAGCCGCCAAGTTGGCCACTGAACCAAATGAAAAGCCAGCTGTTGTCAAGACTCACTTGAGAAACATGGTTATCGTTCCAGAAATGATTGGTTCCGTCGTTGGTGTTTACAACGGTAAGGTTTTCAACACTGTTGAAGTCAGACCAGAAATGCTCGGCCACTACTTGGGTGAATTCTCCATCACTTACACCCCAGTCAGACACGGTAGAGCCGGTAACGCTTCCTCCAAATTCATCCCATTAAAGTAAACGGTCAGATTATTATCTCATAATATCTTGTAATTTAATGGTTGGATAACAATACATATCAATCAATATGCTAACCACTAAGTGGACTGTAGACTGTAGAATGATTTTACCAGTGAGTCTAGAAATTTTGGTAAGATGAGTTTAGTGGAGAATTTTATAAGAGAAATTAGTCTAATGTGGAGGATTTCACTAGTAGGAATTACCATTCCTCACTAGCAGGAAACTTCCCGAATCCTACTCTAATATGGAGAACTTTCCTAATAGAATTTTCCTAATCTACTTTCCTAATCTTAATCTAATATGGAGAATTTCGTTTCTGACCCTGGCTCAGATCGCACTGGGCTGAAAAATTGCTATCAGATCGATGGACTTTCTAGTTCGCTATCTTATGCAAGATCGTTTTATTTGATGCACCAAGAAGAATCCATAGACCCTGTCAAGGAGGTCGTATTCGGCGCTGTCTCTGGGATGCTAGGAAAGCTCGTGGAATTTCCTTTCGATACCATCAAGGTACGACTCCAGGCTTCTTCGTCTGAGTCTCATTCCACGATCCAGATGATTCGTTATACATATGCCAATGAAGGGATGGTGAATGGTTTCTATAAAGGCTTGAAGGCTCCGTTGCTTGGTGCGTGCCTCGAGACGTCTATCCTTTTTACTTCCTACAACTGGACTTCGTCGCTCTTTCTCAACCACTACAACAAGACATCTGAGACCCGCTACAACTCAGATACGCTACCTTTCTGGACAAAGTGTGCCTCTGGGGGTTTTGCAGGGTTTGCTGCATCATTCCTCCTTACTCCTGTGGAACTTATAAAGTGTCAATTGCAGGTGTCGAACCTTGCGAATCCTCAGCAAAAGAGTTCGGCTACTTATCTCTCTCTTATAAAACACATAAAAAAGCATGAGGGAATAGTTGGTCTCTGGAATGGTCTCACACCCACCATGATCCGTGAAGTGTTTGGTACTGCATTATGGTTCGGTACGTACGAATACGTGTCTGGATACTTGAAAATAAACCCAATCATGTCGCAAGACCTACAACTTCTTGCAAGTGGTGCGCTTGCGGGAGTTTCCTTCAACTTCTTCATGTTTCCTATCGATACCATCAAATCCAATATCCAAACGTACGAAATGTTTCATAAGACCAAGATCGTAGGGTCTCTCGATCCATCCTTTTGGTTCATCTCCAAAATGTTACTTTCAAGGCGTGGGGGCGTAAGAAACTTATACAATGGTTTGGGTATAACGTTGATCAGAGCTATTCCTGCAAATGCGCTTATCTTTTATTCCTATGAAGTATTGAAAAGGAATTTTTGAAGAGTCCTGAGCAGGAATCTTTGAAGAGACCAATTCATTCTTGTGATAAACTTCCCACAAATCTTCTGAAAACTACTAGCTACCTGCTAGCTAACTACTAGCTAATTCGTCATCCTGATAACTGCTAGCTAGCACATCAAAATCTTGATACACTTGACTTCTCGTACTGACTCGTCAGATTATTTAATATTATTCCTCATAGATCCATAGACTATTTAATATCCCTTATAGATCCGTAAACACTATTTATTATTCATATACAATTCTATTAATCTTTGTTATATTTTAAAGCATCCCAGGTGATTACATTAAAGCTAGCTTCCGAAGTATTCATTTAATTATACCTGGATTGGAATACTTTCTCAAAATGGAACTTTATTATCAACATTTAAAGATTTTGAAATCTTGCTGTTTCCTTCATTAAAAGTAATCTGCTGCTGCATGAACATCATCAACATTTAACAAGTCAGAACCCAACTTATAAAAGTCTTCAAGATGTGCCTTTGCCAAGTTGTTGGGCCATATTATATCTCCCCAGATTCTTGTTCTCATGCCATATTGGTGAGCCTTGTCAAAGTAACGTTTGAGACGAGCCTTTTGAGATTCTGAAAACTCTGACTTAGTGGAAGAAGGATATTCTTCACCCAACAAATCCTGAAGAGAGGCACTTGCAACTTTTGATAGTTTGCTCCATTCTTTTATGGACGCTTCATCTGCATCGCTGGTGAATTCTTTCAAGGGTCCGTCGAGAAAGGTATACCTGATAGTTTCTTCTTTGACTTTTTGTACGGGCAAGTTTCCAGTAAATGTAATCACTACCGGTCCGGGGATATACTTATCACTTGTAGTGTTGTAATAGGCGAGATAATTATTATCAATGAAAGGTTGTAACAATGGTCTCACGGCATCGTAAGTACTATTAGGTTCATTTTTCACGTCCATCCACAAATATAACGGCGTCTCTGGTGAGTTGTAAAAAATTCCATGTTTCAGGCCATGATCCTCGAGATATGGCGACCCTTGTTTGGACGAGTCCAAGAATGTAAAGTTTGGGTTTGAGTATTCCAAGAACTGAAAAATCGGATTCAAATACATATTGAACAACGTGTTGATAGGCTCGAGATATACTTGGTTGTGTCCGACGTATATTTCATTTTCTTTGAAGTATGATGTATTGACCTTTCGTTTCATTCCCCCACCAGTGGTTACTGTTTCAGTACGTTCGAGCTTGTATCCGTCGGGAAAATGCCATACATCACTCTCTATACTAACACAGCCAACGCTCAACGCATCAAACAACGGTTCAAGCCGCCAATAGTCATTGTGGGAATGTAATGGTTTGGGATATACATTTCGGTTTAGACTCTCTATTGTGTGGGCAAACGGTAAGAGTGGTGTTTTCCCGGAAGAGCCGTCATAGAACCTTGAAATAGTGTCCGTGTGTCCTGGTGGAAATACGTTGATCATAGTGGTGATTTTTGGTTGATTTCAGAGCTGAGAAGATGCAGTAATTTAATATAAACTTGGAGGTTTTCAATGTCAACGAACGTGATTCAAACTAACTGCTGCACGTGTTTTAAAATGCAAACCGCGTTTTCGCCGAAACCCACGGCGGAAATAAAATGGTTTTGGTTTTGATTTCATGGCCTAATTTTACGACGTTTTAGTGCTTGCTTACGATTCAGCAGTATATCACTATATTGTCACGCATTCTTTAATGTTTTACTATTTATATCAGCTGCTTTAATACTTTTTCTATCAGGGTGGGGGTTATATTATATATCACATTGCTTTGACTTACCATTTAAACCTAAGAAATGCATAGGTAAGAAAATCATATTTACGGATATATATAAATAATCAGAAGTGTATTTCACCTCAAACACGATTATAATTTAAACCATTTTCTAATATAAATGAAGATCTTACTACTACAAATACTCCACTACATACAATAGTAGCAGCACGTAATAATACATTGACAGGTGTTGGCAATATATATATAAATATATATATAAAATGTTGATATTTACTGTATTATATATTTCCCAGAAACAACTATATTTGATTTATAGGTGGATTTATACCTATCGTGGGTTTTATAGCTATTGTTATCTTAGAATTTTCTATTTCTATGAAACAAAGTTAATGCTTTCTGTATCTTATCTGGCGGTTACATCAAAGATTCTATTTACTTCCATTAAAGTTAATTTTAATAAATACTATATATTCATATTAATACTATATACAAAACAGAAGCTGTAGCACAGACTAATGCGGGTGGTAAACATCAAAAAGCAATATTATTTAATCTAGCAGATGCCCTCATCGCATATAATATACATAATCATATTATTTAAAAAAAAATTAAATATATATTAATAATATCACCTAAAGACTACCTAAATAGTAAAGTTTAGTCTTCTTGAAAGAGGGTGGTAAAAGCAAAGGAAGGTGGGAATAGTTTGACAAGGTGGAGTTAAATATATTCTTATGTGAGTGAAATATGAGACCTGCTAATAACTGATTCTTATAGTCATTACATATTTTTAGTTATCTTGATCCGATACGCCACAGATAATATTTTATTTTTAGTAATCTTGATCCGATAATAGCCATACGAAATAATTTTACTTTTGATTCGAATAACTTTTAAGAAATCGATTAGAAATACGGAGAGACTGAACTTTAAACTCATAACACACAATGATACATATAACAATATGAACACTATCATTATAGTTGACTCTAATATCACTTATTGTGGTTGGGTTTTAGTCCATCAGACTCAGATTGTAGAGCCAACACCAATTTCTTTTTGATCCATGCTTTTAATTAGAAATTGGGAAATGAGTTCAAGATTCAGAATTGTAGAATTGTACACCTGTGATGGGGCAGAGCTCAACTTGATTTTGATGAAATCATACAATGCATTGAATTTTTGCAATAGTGAGGTTCCGTTAAATTGGGCAAGAGTGCTGGAGTTGATACGAATGGTTTCAAAAATCTTGATTGATTTATTAACTATGATTTTCAACTCTCCATTGGTTTGCTTTTCCATCTTGATAGTTGAGGAAAGAATCAATAAGTTGACAATCACTGAGATCAACTCACATGCTGTATTTTAAGCGAGATCAGGGTACTTGATCCATGCGTTTTCTTTTGTGGTTTCGAGAGAATCATTCTTCCACCATTCTGTAGAGTCATCTATTGAAGTGGGTCCTATAACTATTGGGTAATGAGGGTGGTCAGGATCTGTGAGTTCGAATAATTTGAACGTTTCAAACGAAACATCCATCAACTCAACTAAGAACCGCCAATTTGAAACGGGTTGTTTGTCTAGAATAGTGGAAAATTCTCCTAAACTGCCCAACTCGTTCGATGCGTCTCGTATCAATGGCTCTAGTGGCAGATTCTGGTTTTGTATTTGAGTCAATGGTTTCAACGGTATCAAAGCTCGTGCTAGATATACAAGCTGTAAGTTTTCTCCCGTTTTAAAAATGAGATTGGCTTTCAAATACAAAGAATTCACAATAATAAGTTCTCCTTCAAAAGTCAAATGTCTGCCACGCATATAGTCACGGTATTTGCGATAAGTTTTTTTACATAGTTGTCTAACCTTTTCTTGAAACTTTTTTGCAGCCAATTTTGTTTGAACAGATTTGAAAATCTGACACGCAATCAATACGGAGTGTGTATCCAAGCAGGGTAGTTTTTGTAATTTCCGAACTCTTTTCACGTCTGGAACAAATTTCAGGAGACAGTACTCAACACCGTCTAAATGAAGTATCAACTTATCTTTGAACACCTTGCTAATTGCATGAGATCCCAGAACTCTTTGGTTGGCATAAAAGTTCCAGAGCAACAGAATAATGAATTCGCGCTCATAAAACTGTCGAATGGTGTTTCCATAACTCCGATTCTTCACTTTATTGTAGACTTTGAGATAACTCGAGTCTGAGATTGGCTTCCAGATCTGCTTGGTGAATTCCCTGTTTCTCTCACGGTCTAACCGACTCAACGGAACCTGAAATAACAATGAGTAGCAAGCCAAGGCTCCGAGTTCGTTCAAGGTCTCCCAATTTTGGTATGAAAGTTCGATCCAGTAATCGACGTCATTGTTGATTTTGAACTGTTGTGTAATGGAGTCTCCTAATAGTACCACATTAGCTATAATACTGTGAAGTATTGCACTATCGAATTCGAGATTAATGTTTTCCATCAATAACCTTTTAGCTGGCAAAAACTGATGTTTAGGCTGAATATTAATATAGTATGTATCGAGAATTAATGTCAAGGTTTCCCAGGGTGGCAAGGAATAGTGGAGAAGTTGGTCATCATGAAACGGCTGGTTCGTCGCCGAGATTTCAGAGAAACGACCCCGGGGTCCTTGTTTGATTGGTATTGTTCCAAGACGATTTGCTACTTCCGTGACTGGCACATTCCTTTCCGAATTTATGATAATCTCTCTTTCAGGATAATTTCCTGGTTTGAGGACATTTTCCACAAATTTAGTTCGCTTACGTGAATACTTCTCAACAATATCGAGTCTGTCTGTAAGGTCCGAAGAAAGGGAAGATTCACTTAAAAATTTCGATCGGTCAAGAATTGGCAATATAGGCTGTTGAAATTTTGGCGACATGTTCTTTAACTCCAAGACTGGCAAGACTGGATTATATAAATTAGATTGTTGGTAGCCCGGGGGTTGAATTATTTGGTTGCGAAATAGTAGTGGGTGATCGGGGACGTTTTGGTAGGTGCTCCCAACGTGAGACTGCTGTTCGGTTAGGGTTGTTGGAGAATTTGTGTTTTGAATGTCGTCTATTTTGAATTCCTGGTATGTAGTTTTAGTAGAGCGTATTATAATAGGCGGAGTTGGAGGAACTTTGGAGCCAGAAGTATTCCAATTTGGCGAGCCATTCCAAGGATTGTTTGGTGTCCAAGGGTGATACAATGGTTGAGATTGAGAGTGAATATTGATAACATTTGGGGCCGAGGTTGAATAAACCATCGTTGGTATTGCATGTGTGTACATTAGAGGGAGTTGCTGAGGCACTGTACCAACAGACGGATTCAATTCATGCGATCCTAGATTCACATCATGACCAATTGGAGGCGCAAAGTAAATTGGGTTTCCATACCGATTAGAGTGATCCACTTGTCCTCTTGCGTCGTATACGTTAATACCTGAGAATTGGTATCTTTGGTAACTTGAGGGTTCAGATTTCTTATAGGTGTCTTCTTACTCGAGACTTCTCTTCTTCCTCCTTCCGCCTCTATTACTCAGTACAAACACACATTCAGTTCCTAGATTCTGGCAATTAGTACACCTTCGCTTGTTTTGATGATACTCTATTGCTTCCATCGATAATAACCATAGCACCGATAGGTTCACCATCACACTTTTTTTTTTTTTGACGACATAATAAACAAGATCTTTTAGCAACAGGAGGACGAGGCATGGTGTAGTCAATTCGTACGGGGAACGTGTATACGTACTTAAAATTTAAGAAGATTAGAAAAATTGAAAGTTACGAAGCGATGTTGTACAAAGAAATATATCTCAGAGTTGTATGGACTTTAGAACCAGTGATCCAGACGTATGCAAGGAACAAAAAAATGAAAGGACGTCGATACGCGAGAGAGAATTTTACCGAGAGTCGGAACGGAGAGGGGACAAAGAATCTATGAGGGATCTAATGTGGAATACTACGAAAGAGCCTTTAAAAACATCGGCCCTATCCCTCCGAACATTGTTGAAATACAAATAGATAATGTCCAGCTCACATGCCAATTTGAGTATTAATTTAAAATAATTGGATACTAAGTATTACAGAAAAGTTTACTTAAGTTCTGGTGGATTAAGAAGTTGCAGCTTTAAGATTTTGGAGGCTCATTTACCTAATTAGTTTGAAATTTCGACTAAATCGCCGGTTGGCGGTAGCATTCGGATATTTGTAGAAAATAATAATACAGCGGTGCATTGAGAGTTGCTCTAAGAGGTGCTTTGAGATGTGCATTGTCTTAGAGGTGCATTGTCTTAAAGGTGCATTGTCTTAAAGGTGCATTGTCTTAAAGGTGCATTGTCTTGTAGGTGCATTGTCTCATAGGTGCATTGTCTCATAGGTGCATTGTTTTGGAGGTGTATTGCACCTCTAAATGCACCTCTTGGATTAAAATGTTGATTCTTGTTGCATTTCAAATCATTCGATTCTGCAATTAAGCAACCATAAATTACCGGACGCTAATTCTGCAACAATTATTTAGGTGTATGTAAGACCAAATCGTATAGTTCTCGATCCAAACTAAGAGCAATAATCTCCGAGTGTGTAACTGAAGCCTTTGTGCAAAATGCATAAGCCATGTTTCAAAACCACACACTTAGGCCAAGGCTTGCACTACTTATTTTTAACTATAACGCAGTTGATGCAGTCTGTAATCTCTTCGGAAGCTATTATAAGAAGTCAGGTACTCAATACTTACGAGCATTCCTGCCGCAGACTACTTACATACGAACTACGATATTAATATGGGTATCGAAATATTCATGATCTAGTTGCACCCTTATCAAAGGAGCACTTCTCTATACCAATGATCCAAGATACTTCATTGGTCTATTTATTCATTGAGGCTCATCAACAAACCTGCAAATTTGTTAACAATTTGTTCACCTTCACAAGACGCCTATTGTTGCGAATTTCAATCACATCCCCGTAGATATTCATAAGAAATGCACTTTTCATTATAAAAATCTCATTAAATCTTGCCATTTCAGTCCGCGGCACGGCGATGACGTTCACAACATTATCTACTTTGCTACAAGCTCACGTTTGACATCTGCTTCCTGTATGTATTTCGTTTGCTGCAGTGAGGGTGAGCTCTCTAATTCATAATTTCTTTTGTAATTCAGGATCTTTGATGTATCTCTAGTTAAATTAATTCTCTTGGGGGTTTAATGGACGAGAGTTCTAAAAACTCCTCTGCTTTATTAGGATAATTGCGATAACGTTGTATTTTCTGATTTTCATGCGGGAACTGGGAATTTGCATTAATTAATGCACGATGACATTGGGGCAAGCACTCACTGAAAAAGCTCTTAACCAATTTACTTATTGGTATATCTCCTCGATTAGTAACGTTTGAGTGTTTCTGATTGCTATTTTTGGTAATTATACAAGAAAATACTCGGACCTGTGTTTTCGGATTAACCGGGTTTTGATATTCTCCTAAGAAGCGTTGATCTTAAATTACTTGGACGAACTGTATTCGGGTAGGTAGTTCCTCTAAGCGAACAACTAAAATATTCGGATGCATATTTTGTCGGCATACATACTTGAAACTATTTCCGACCAAATTTTTTTTATGGATAATGGTAAAGTACCAGTTGAATGCTAGTTGTCTCTATTGTAGTTTAAAGTATCATAGGCAGACGGATTTTGATACAGTGACTATATTTTTAAAGAGTAGAGCTGTTGAGGGACAGAAAACATTTTAAAATCAGTCTAATTCAAAAAGTCCTCAAAAAAATATGAGCGAAATTGACGCTCCAAAATCTATATACTATCCCGCCTCTCACGCATTTCTCCTTTTGCGTTTGCAGTTGTAAAATATTCCAAGGCAGTTATCTCCATTTAAATTATTGAATAATATAGACGATAATTAAGGTCCAATACCTTCATCAATAGACTTGAGGCGGTCTAGCGGCTCCTGTATTTCGTAAATCTACTTTGAGCAAGTAGAAATTCCAATAGCTACAAAGCTATGAACACTTGATTCCTTGGTATTTTGAACTAAACGACTTTTGGCACTTTAAGAAACATATTAGCTAACTTGCTTCCTAGAAATACCGTACATGGCTCTCAGGCTGTGAGTCTAGTTTTTTTAAGATCGCTCATAACCATTTTAGAAAGAAAGATCTTAAATTGCTTATTCCATAGTGTGTGTAAGGTTAATTAAGACCGTCACCCCCGTTGATTCAAAAGTTCAATATAGAATTCGGTCTATGAACCATAGAGAGAAGAAGAAAAATAATATAAACAATTGGTTTTTGAGCCCCTACACAATCGTTCTGGTTTGAAGTAATGAACTCGCTAATGTTGTGGGACCCGGACGTTGCGTCGGGGATATCAGAAAAGAAAGACGCGAGAATTCAGAATAGTAAATGGAATTTGATAATGCTTGGCCTAGATAGAATAAGAGACCCTAGCTGAGCATTTCATCAAACCACTCTTCCAAACCGAGGTAGTAAGTTCTAAAAAAAGTGTGCAGTTATGGCTTTTCGCAGCTTAAATAATAAAACCGGGGACTAGGAACTGTTATGCGCAAAAAAAACAATAAAAGTTTCAATCATGAACGCAGGCATCCTCGGTTTTTTGATGAAATTTTGCGTAAAATCTTCATTTGGAGGGTGGAGGGGGTGTTTTAAACAAGATCTCGTAGTACATTTTAGGGCATACATGCGGCTGCATATACTGTTAATTTGTCGTACCATTTCCGGTCACAGACACATCTTACAAGAACCTGGAATTGTCAATTGACTATGGGTCCGATGTTCTAGGGACTTGCTAACGAGGTATCCGAGATTGATTGACCAAAGTGTCAGTTTCGGAATCTTGTTACAGAATAAAGAGACTTGCTGAGGTTTACATATCGGCAAGAAGTTTACTTATCAAAGTCTGAACCACCTCACGTCATGAGAAGATGCCTAAAACTGTCATAATTCTCGTTTCCATAGCATTTAACTGAAATAAGTGTGTTCCCTTGACTTCGTATCTCGATAGTTATAACTCAGGCTATAAGTAGGGAAGTTAAGAGATAAAGTTGGAGGGGGTTTGTTCCTGTGAACTAACATACACGTTAAAGAGATAAAGAGTCTCTTGAGAACCTAGGGGTGATACGATAAATGCGCTGTCATTCAACTGAATTGGAAGCCAACAAAGAACATATGTAAGAACTAGGTCTAATTCATATGGTTAGGCCTTGGTAGTTAATACATTTATTGAATCACGTATTCGAAGGTATTCCTTTTTGTGAACGTTAACGTATAAAGGAATACCCCAATAAAATCTCGCTTCGTCATGCACGTAACGAAAACTAAAGAATCACAAGAATCGCATGACTTGTTTGAAAAGAAATTAAAGAATATCAAGAATGCCTGTCCAACTAAAACGCCCGTTAATATGCTCAAGTTCTCTGATTCTTTGACTTCAACCTGAGCATTCTAAATATCTCAACCAATTTTACACTTCCAATCAACAATTCTTCCTTGAAATAAAACAAAAATGCAGCAGTTGAAATGGATTGAACCAACTTCACTGCCAACCCGCCGTATAATCCCTCCATTCCCTCCTCGCTTATAATCTTCTTGATTTCTTGATACATCGACAAATTAACCTCTTTTTCTGTGTCAGACTCCAAATTCTTCTTCTTAATGTGCATTCTAGCCTTCAACGTGATATAAGGATACGTCAAAGAAGTAGATATCAACTTACCGAAAGCACCAATAAAGAAGGCATTAAATGCAGTAAATGATTTCTTTCCCTTACGAGCAATAATAACATTCTTTATCTGCTCAAAAATAGTATACTGAATGATAGGATTGATTACCAACACTAGAGCTGGAAACACTCCTGCGAATAAAGTTCCAACGCCATCATTTTCGATGATTTCAAGAATGGCCTTAAAAGCTGATGAGCTTTTTCCTTCCTTCTCGTTCGTCATCAATCTTGTGTTAGCAACCCAGAACGGGTTTGATCCTACACATGTGATTGAACCTGCAATTGCACCCGTGATAATCGACTGCAAGGTTGAAAGACCCTTTCTTTTGGTTCTGGTGTTGGCCCGCAAGAATACATTAGACGTCAACTCATAAAAGTAGTAGTAGATAAAGTTGGTCAAGGTGATTCCATACAAAGCCGTTTCCAATCCCAGGTATAAGCCTAGGAATCCTTTGGTTGCGATGATTTCTTTGGCGGCTAGGTAGGACGGATTGGTTTGAATTGCCAGGAGGATCTTGTGCTGAGTAGACTTGGAAATCGAGCCACCATCCATTGTCTCTTGTTTGGCCAACTCTTCACGTTGTTTCTTTTTTTTCTTCTGTGTTTGTGCTAGCGTAGATAGGGTCACCAATGGGTAAGTAACAATCATTGATAAAGCACCACCTCCAGCTCCAGCAAGAGCGTGAGCGATTTCTTCAACGTCGCCCATTCTGATTTGTATTATTTGGGATTGTAGTGTATGACTGGCTCAGATATTTCTTCTGACACCTATCTAATTGTATGACACGTCGAAAATATTAATATGGAAGTAGAGTAGAAATCTGATCCCACTTAAAGATCTGTTTACAATTTTAGACCGTGGATGCTTTTCACATGAAAATGTTTTGTGGGGTACACTCATGAGAAATACTTCATCTTCGAGGAATGGGATGTTATTGCCTATTATGGAAGTCAACATATTAGTAGCACCAAAAGCCTAAAGCAGATATATAGAGATATACCCGAATACTAAGTGATACAAGTTAATAGTGTCTAGATCGTATACGAAATGGTATACGAAGTCTTATACGAGGTATACGAGGTCGTACACGAGTTTGCAAATTCCACAACCTAATATAGGGCAATTCTAATGATATTAAGATTATTCAATATTTGAGTATTCAGCATAGCATTTTTAGCGTAGCAAAGAAATATTATTTATACTGATAATTCCATTATTTTAAAATAATATACTCTCTTATATATCATAACTATAGCTGCAGATAGACTATTATTTCAAGTTAATTTAAATCTATAATAGCTTATGGTGGCTTATTAAACTTCAAACTTCGGGACCTCGGTCCAATATTTTAAGCGATAATTAACAGTTCTTTGGTCTCGGAATCCTCTATTTTCTAGTGATTACCCAATCACAGATATCTAATATGTAATGGCTTTGTAACGAATCTTCATGATTTGATTTTGCTCTTCACAATGTCTTCACTACTAAGTATTCATTTTTCACTTTGTAGTTGAATAAAATATTTTTTGATTTTTTATTAAATTAAACAATTATCTGCATAAATGTGAGAATTATTTATATAAATTATAGATTTTTTTGCAGTAATTGATACGAGAAAGAAAAGAATTAATAAAGAGAAATGTCTTCAGCTGGAGTTGGAAATGGCTTCCAACTTCAGTCACCTATGTAGATTATCAAACTTATTTATTATTTTAATGGACCACATTCTGAACATAATTAGAATTCAAACCCCGAAATACAGTCCCCGTGAGTTTTCAAGAACGTAAGTTCTAAATTTTTAATATTCATGGTGGAATGGTATACCCAAGTAACTACTAACATATTGAAAGTTTGTAATCCGAGACACTCTGGTATATTTACAAGATTTATACGAATGTAAAATCTACTTATTAATTAGCTTGACAGTTGAAATTCGCGCATCTCATATATATTGTCACACATATCCTATTTAGGCAGTCTACAACGATATATACAGAGATAAATTTTACGCTGCTAAACGGACCACTTTTGCTTCAATAATGTCAGTTGAAACACGTAATGGAGTACTAGTAAAGTTGGGGATCTTCAGTTGTATCGGCGTGGGGCTTTTCATAGTAGGAAAGAAACATATTGCCTCTTACAAGAATGAAAGACATCGGACTGAAACTGATGCTAGAGTAGATTCTGATGAGAACGAATTCGGAGTATTGGCCAGAAGACCAGGGTTTCCTACCAATAATCCTACATTGAATTATGAAGGAAAAAGAGGGTCGAAGTTCGAGGGTGGTGGACTGGCGTATGCTAGCAGAACTCCAGGTGATCGGTTATCGATGTTTGCTATTTTTGATAGGAAATGGAAATGGGGAAGCAACAAGGATGAGTAATTTATCTCAAATAACAAGTAAACTGTGACGTTAGTATAGGGGCCCTATAGGGGGCCTTTTGGCCTTCTTCAAGATTGATACTTGTCCAAGCACCTATGGAAACTGTCCATGATTTAAGACCACTACAATTTATTGTTCTCAAAAACAACAGTACCGCAATACATAACAACTATTACGAAAAGTGAGCTATCTCTCACCACCAATTAGCCAATAAAACATACTTGTACATAAAAATATTCTCCGTAGTATACATAATCATTAAATGTGGGATGTAAATTCTTCACAGGCTGGAGGAGACAATATTCGCCTCAGTTTTATAAATATAGGATTAAGCTGTGGTCTTGTTAACAGAAGGAGGTTAAGAAACCTGTCAACGGCGAGCTAGTTATTTTATATGAACAAGAAAGTTTTGTTTCATCTCTATGAACACTCAAATTTAAGGAATCTTGATGTAAGAGTTCGAATACCGTAAGAGCTCGAATACCGTAAGAGCTCGAATACCGTAAGAGCTCGAATACCGTAAGAGCTCGAATACCGTAAGAGCTCGATATGAGACACATCTCTGAACTGATGGATAGCCTCGGTAAATCTCCACCCCGACCATTTCTATCTAGTATCTGATCGTCTGAGAAATTCAAGTGTAAATTCTTGTGAAATTCTAGTGCCAAATAATTGAAAAAATGGCAACAATATCCATTTTCTAGTAGATACAACTACAATTCTTCAAACTTGCATTCAGAGTCTTAATCATACATTTCACTCCACTCTGTCTTCATGACTTCTCCAACAAATCCTCAAATGCTATCTCGTAAATCAAATACGATTTTATAAACTTTTCAAGACACCAGCCACATAAATAGTTATCCTGCAATTCCTGTAAAATCATTATAATATTTGACTTCACTTGTTCATCATGGTTGAACAAATTCATCAACAACACTTCTATACCTTTGTTCTTATCAAAAATAGTCAAGCTTCCACCGTGCATCGAAGAGGATTGCAAGCTTGTTGAAGAAGTTGGAGGTATCAAATAAGTTATGAGCAAGAAGATTTCTAGAGACTTCCCACTGATGAGATATTTCAAAATGTTGAACCAAATTTCACGCTCATTAACCCTCGTGGAGCTAGAAATGTTATTCAAGCTCTGCAAGTGATATTGTAAGTCAATCATCAAGTTCAATTCATTGGAAAGGTTAGGAAGAAGTAAGTTATAATTCAAAATTCCATCGTAGAGCAAATCTTGAAACTTTTTGGAAATCAATTGATAACATGTAACCTCCAACAATTTGTTGGTATCACTATGCCAAAAATAGCCAATCCCATCTAATAACAAGATAAAATCTTTACTTCTCGGTGCCAAATTATTATTAAAATTCTTTGAGCTCAATAGAATTCGGATGATTTCATTTATATGTCTTCTGAAAATCAATTGAATGGTCGTTAAGTCATCATTATAATTGAATATTGACAATTGAAGGTTGGACAAAAATTTTGCATCTTCTGAAATAATAGAATTTTCAGATCGTTGGTGGGTTTGACTTTGGTCTAGCACGGATGATATATGAAATTCGTTTGAATCGAGATCGTACAACAAATCCCATAGCTTATCGTTGTGCTTGAAGAACGGATTAATAGTACCTGCAATATATGATTCACACTCTTCCAACAAATCAATTTTGGAGACATCAATCATAGGGAACACATTGTAATTAGTGAGCAATCCACTCAATATACCACCTCCGGTAATAATCTTTAGGGTTAGAAGTATATGGTCAATAATATAGCCGGAAGAATTCTCATAACTGAGAAATATGATTTTTTTACCTGTTAAAATGGCGTTGATCAATATTATAATTGGAGGAGTTTGAAGACCATAGATGGTAAGCTCGTTGTTGAGATATTGGGTGGATAATCGTGCGTTCAAGATGTTTATAAGATTTGGTTTAAAATTCAAATCGGTTGGATTAAAGTAATCTCCAATGGTATCAGGCAAATCAATCATTGGAATTCTGATAGGGATATTCATGTTGTTGAACTTGACAATAGAGTTGTAACTCAAATCTTTGCGTATGAAAAGATCGGAGTTGATTATGCTGTGTTTGTTTATGCCCAACAACTTATTGCGGAACGCCTCGTCGTAGTAGATTTTATCATTTATGGGTAAATCTAATATGGATGTGATCAACAATTTCTTTATTATTGATATCAAGTTATTGTTTGTCAGGATTTTAAAGTTTTTGATATTGATACTTGAGAATAATTGTTTCAAAACCTCAGCATCATTGTTCTCGAAATATTTGTCTAATGCAACGAGTAAAAGAGGCTTGAAGTTCTTGAAGTATGATAACTTGGTGATGATTGATAATGACTTGATTTTAGATCCTCTTTTAAAGTTTGCATCCTTATGATTGTGGGCTAATGTGTATAAGAAATACGGTTCTGTTTCACAGGTCTTTTTGTTAAATAGATATTGGAATTCTCCAGTTGTTGTACTGCGATAAAGGAGAAACAACGTAAAGTCTTCTTCTCTTTTATGGATTTGATCTGGTAACATAAGTTCAGGAAGAAACACCAATTTCTGAAGACCAGGCAACTCTCCTGGATATTGGTGGATGAGCGAAGGTCCCTTATCGATATGAAACTCGGCCGTTATAACATATTCTATATTGCGAGTCATTTTTGATATTTGAGTATGTTTTAATCGTTCTACCAACTATCTGGATATGAAGTTTTTCAGACGTGTTCTTATAAATGTCGGGTGACTTTTGATTGCTTCACGATTGTTTTCAACTTATCCAAACTCTTTATAACTTGTGTTCAATCCTATAAGTTGTGAGCTTGAATTTCTTATGAAAACTCTTCTCCAACACTTGATAAACTTGCAATGGATTCCAAAGATTTTTGTTTACGTGTCTTGTAGGTTCTTCTCGTCTTGTCTCCGTGGTATTAATCACAATGATCACAATAAGTACAACCTTGATGAGTGGTCGAGTCAGCTCCAGGTTAAATCCTCTTCTAAGCTTGTTCCGTCCTTCAGTAGAGCGTCAGTGGTAAGGTTTGATATATGTAACCTGTGTTGAGTTCACATGAACGTTCTGTATGCAAGTTCCCCGTCTCGCTTAAAATTGTATATGCAGGAAAAACTAACACCACGTATTATGTGAGGCGATGAGACAAGACTGGGTGGTATATCGAGGGTTTTGAATATGATAGACGCTAGGATTGGTACTAGTTACGAACAAGGAATTTCACACGGATTTTAATTATACATTTTCATAGATACAAACAATACATTGACAGGGATAAAGTTACGACAAAAAACACAGAGTGTCTAGTTGTCAAAGTAGTCAGCCATTTCTTGATCCAACTCTTCAACAGTCTTCTTGGTCTTCTTGACAGGCTTCTTCTTTTGTTGCGGAGCCTTGGCAGGAGCTGGTTTCTTCTTTTGTTGCTTGAGTTGTTGTTTGGCAGCAGCAATCTTTGGAGCCTTGGCTGGAGCATTTGGAGCAATTCTTGCAGCCAAAGGCTTCTTGGTTGGGTCAATAATCAATTCCAATTTCAATTTGGATGAACCACCGTCAATTGGTGCTCCGTTATACTTTTCAACAGCCTTGGTAGCATTGTTGCTTGATTTGAAGTTAATAGTGGCAATACCCTTGAATTGACCTTTTTCATTGTAGTTCATAGAGACGTTTTGAACTCCACCAACTTGTGATTGAAAGAAATCCTAGTAAATGTTAGTTTTGTTTTAAAAATTACACGTTTCATAGATCAAGAAGATATCTAGGCGGACTCTACCTCAGTAGATCTTGAGCCGAATATCAAAATGAGTCTATAAAACACTAAAGCACGCGACAATGACGAAAGAAATTACCAACAGGAATTTCGGACAATTATTCCCCTTTCCACGACGAGATACAAGACTTAAGACCATAAAATAACACAAGACTCTCATGAGTGTTCGACTGAAAGCTTGCACCGAGAATAGACAGATTCTCTATTAAAGAAAATAACAACGTTCTCGAACAAGTGATGCAAAATACCACATACAGGGCCAATTGCTACTCCACACCAGGGAAATCCCTATAACAAAACCAGACCAGATGAATATCAATCTATCAATATGTCCCATGAACACTCAAGCTAATGAGTATTCTAATTTGAAAATTGGTCAGTGGTTTAGTTAGCTCATCCAGGTCTGTGTAAAAATACATTACCAGGATGAAGGTGTATGCAATTTAGGATCCTACTGTAATCATTAATAATGATTACCCTAAAAGCATGGGAGCAATAGATCATAATGATCTAGGAAATGACAGAAAGGTCCTCGACAATACCCAAATGTTGGGTCACACTTCTGAATACTTCTAAGAGTCTTCAGTACTTTCGATGTAAAAGTGCAGTTGTCTACTTTAAATCATGTTCAGTCTATCTAAGCCAAAGGCTCTAACTTTGAACTGTCTTCCGAGTGTTGTCTTTTTTTAAACCAATGGTGTCTTGAGTACCATTTCGTCGTGTCATGGATGCAAAATTGAGTGAATAACAAAACGACGACTAGAAAACTAGTCACTAAAACCGTTTTGAACTCAACCAAGTCAATAATGACCCGTCCTTTTGCAGCGACGTGGAAACTATCTCGTACCAGACAAGATGGTATTCCATGCCATCGCAAACTCGTATTGTTTAATAAAACCCTGCCTTGATATAATGCCTTATCTTAGACAAGAGGTTCCTGTAATTGACTTTGCCAATACAGACATATTCCATCCGAGGACAATATGTCGCCGGGAGAAACATCTTCTGTAAGACATAATCTTGTGCTTTAGTTTTTTGACCTGGGGTCAAAGAAAAGAGCGGAGCTCATCTTCTTGTTAACATACCTTTACATTATCTTGCTTTAAATCCTTTGGCAAGTTGTAGACAACCACCTTGGTAGCGTAAGATAAATCAACAGTAGAGGCCTGTTTCTTAGCCTTAGCAGCAGCAAGAGCTACGGCAGCTGCTGCGGTACCTGCTTTCTTAAATGAAACAATAGGTTTCTTTGTTGAAGCACCAACCTTTTTACCAACTTTAGTTGGTTTACCAGGTTTACCGAATTTTCTAGCAGGAGTAGATTTTCTGGTAGTAGAAATAATATCGTCTAATGACTTATCTAAGGAGGACATATTGATAGATTGATTGGAAGTTAAAACTTTGGGAAGTTAATAAGAAAATGGAGTACTCGTTTTTCAAATGTCGAGAGGTGAAAATTCGCTGGCTACGATAATTGCGCGGGCCACGACCAATACGATGGAAATGTAAACCCGAATCCGGACTAACAGTATAATTACAAAAGTTTACATACTCAATAGTTAATAGTTAATAGTTAATATTTAATATTTAATACAAAGAGAAGACTTGGAATGTTGTTACTCTTAGACTCTATGGGGTAATATGTCTATTTTCGAACGGTTTGTAGTTAAATTTAGTCATGAAGTAGTAATTGCGCGACAGGATTTAGTGTGATGTAAGCAGAAACCATTCTCCACATTAGCCTCGTCGGTTACAGGGTGGCATTGAATGTTGCAACCACAACGAGAATATTTGCCACGCGAGATCCACATATTAGCAAGCCACATTTTAGCAAGCCAAATAATTGATAAACCACCACCGTAGCAAGGAGAACGCTCCGCACTCTTCGGCGGAGTTCCCTGGCATGATAATCATAGTTGAACGTCGTGGGTGACAAATTCCCTAACGACAATTGGATGGACCATTAAGTTAATAGTCAAGCTTTCAACGTTCAACGTTTTAAATAGATTAGTAGGTGAATTTGGGATTGTGGAGAAATGCCCGCCCGACTCACCAAAATCTCGTTTTGGTTGGCTGCAAATGTCGATTTGATGTAGGTTTCTCCATTTCTCTTTACATATATACACGATTATCCACGTAATAGTGATGTACAGAACATACCTCATATTCCGAGAATAACCTATCAACGCTCTTTGATATTATCTTGAAACTGTCTTCTCGGAGTTAACAGGGTTACAAATTATTCTATATTTAATTTCAAGTCAACTAGGAGCCTTGGAGCATCATTTTTCTCTGACATCTTTTCCAATTAAATCGGAAAAGAAACCCTGTTAGATAGGCAAGTAGGTCCAAGTGTTACTACTCTCTAGGTATTCCCGGTAGACGAGCCGATAATAATTGAAAATGTTACAACCTATAGATGGATGTCCAAATATAGCCCGGATGCATCAAATGCGCTTTTATTGGACAAAATTAGGTGCATACGGAAGGTCACAGTTTTTTATCCCAGCATAAAGGTTAATTAAAGTAACCTAACGTTTCTTAAGGTATTCAAACTCCAGAACTCTGATTTGACAGATTCAACTTCCCTGTATCATAATGTCATTATCTATTATTCACCATGTGATGAAATAATAAGAGCAACGCAACATTCGATTTGGAAGTTACAATTTAGGAAAATATATCTGTTGCGGGCAAAAAATATCGAGAAACATCCGTACCACAGTGATATAAAGATGCGTCTTTTTGGTTGCGCGGTTCCTAATGACGGCACGAAAACAAACGGAAATTTCATATCAAGCCATATGTGCCGCGGTACACCGCCAATAGATAAGAATTAGCGGTTGACGTTGGAGAACCCCTGTGAGGAGTAGCTAACTCGTCGACGTTTGGAAGTTATATGTGTCTCTCGGTTCCACTTGTAGCCAGTGACCTCCCATGTATTTGCAGGCTCCATTCTCTTATAGACTTTCTCCTCAGCTTCCCCCTCTCCATCGGGATTTGACAATTTCCGTTATATATTTTTTGGTACGGCACCAAAAATTTCTTTTTATATTTGTCATTTTTTGATAAAAAGTGGCTGCTAAGATATGACATCCTAACATCCACTCCGCAATATATGACAGAAACAAAGTCAGACTGAATCTGAAGGAGTTTTGAAAAATCATCCGGCGTTTGATTAAGAATCGACTAAATACTTCTTTACTCCCTAATTTTATATCTGTTTTCTCCTTGTGCCACTCAAGATATCTTAGTATACATCACAGGATTTAAATTAACTTGTCTAACCTTTTATTCTTCGGTTCCTTGAAAGTCTCGTCATCAAGATATTCAGTAACAACCTACAAGTTTCCGTGTTTCAGTTTCTAGTCGTTCAGTTCTAATAAACTACTCTTTCTACAAGTCGATGGACAATGCTTTTGAGTTCTTTAGGTATTTATATTGGCTCATCAGGTGAATCTGATTTGAGTAGTCGGTGGTTGTTGAGGAAGAAGGTGAATGTATTTGGGTGGATTTACAGTCTTGCAGGGAAAGCATGCAAGTCTAATTTTGTGAATACCGATTCATCCATCAAGCTTTCCCTTGGAAATGCTAGTTTTGCAAGTATTAGATCAAATAGTGCAAACAGCAGAAAGCCCCTCCAAGAAAGAAAGACAAACCCTCTCTTCCCATCGATCACCTCGCTTCAAAACATCAGCAACTCTAAAAATCAAACGTCGGCACCAATCATTTGCGCTGCTGATGACCTCGAACTCTCTCTTGCAGGATCGCATGATCAAATTGAGTTCTTCAATACAATCGATCGTCAAGATCACTTTAGTGTTTCTTCATCCTTATCATCCTCAACGGTTGTCAATAATGGATTACCAGAGTTTGATGATTTCTATGAAGCACATTCACATCATCAAAACAATCAAGGATATGACGCATTCAACGACACTGTCTATGACAACGCTCAAACCGGACATTCAACTAACTCCAATCAATATATTCCACATCCAGTCCAAACAGTCAACAACACATACTATGATATGAAAAGTTCAATCACCTTTGCTCCAAACTCTCAATTACCACAAATGTCCCAATATGATGAGTTTTCTCATTACAACCTCAACATGATCGGTATCCATAACAGTAATTCGTACTTCAATGACTTTAATCATCCAAGAAAGGCCGGGGCTCATCCTCAACCATCTTTTGATGATTTATTGTCCAACTCTTCGTTATCTTCAAGTGATATTAGTCCTTTAGATGATGAATTCTTTAAGAAACTTACAAACAATTATGAGTCCGATATTAAAAGACATGAATCTATTTCAAGAACCAATAATTTAGGAAACTTCAAATCGCCAGAAAACTTGAGAACTAACTTAGAATCTCCTGGATTAAGGAATTTAGAGTCGCCTGAAGATTCAAGAAACCTTCCGATTTATGAAACTGGCTTGAGAATGTCATCTCCGTATATCAAAAAGAGAAAGATCGATGAAGACAATGAATCCAAGGCCGCTAAGAAGTTTAAGAAGAATGAACTTCCAGTTGAGGATCGTAAATCTTCTCATAATCAAGAACCAGTTTACGAGTGTAGTTTCTGTGATGCAAGTTTTAGAGTCAAGGGCTATCTTACACGTCACATGAAAAAGCATTCATCTTCAAAGGCTTTCTTATGTCCATTTTACCAAAAGTCCACTGAGGGCCATGGCCATATTGGAACCAAGTGTCATCCTACAGGTGGGTTTTCTCGTCGTGACACTTACAAAACTCATCTTAAAGCGTTACATTTTATTTACCCTCCCGGAACTAAACTGAGCGAACGTAATAGCAACAGTGGAAGATGTGCCGGATGTTTCCAATACTTTGAAAACAATTATAAATGGTTAGAAAAACACATCGAAACTGGTGTCTGCCAAGGAACTGTTCAATTTAAAGAACAGATCTTGCACGGTGCAGAACCTTCCAAAAGCCCTACAAAGCAGATTTGCAGAAAACAATCTGGCCAGGACATCAAAGTCAAACGAGAATTTAGGGAAGATATGTGTGACTCAATGCACTATGGTAAACATGATCTTGTCGATTAATTCGATCCAATGATCCGTCATCTTCAATTCTTGTTGACTTCCTATGGCCTGTCATTTTTGCATTGTCTGCATATCACAGCACCTCCTTTTCAAGTGCAAGTGTAACAACAATTCGATAACAACTACTTTAAAGTTATCTTGCAATTAGTTGTTTGCATTCGGATTCAGTCCTAGGTTTGTTACTTTGTGTTTCAACTTTTCTTCTTTCAATTCACCACGCTTCTTCCGATTATTTTCTTAGATCAGTGTATAATAATATTCGTAACTTTAGTATCTGAGCGAGAAGTTGGACTGACTTATGAATAGTCATCACTTCCAACATTGACGAACTTATTCTTGAACATGGATGAAATTAATCTCACAACGAAAGGTTACGCTCTAGATTTGGAATTGCTTTGGTTTGCGAATATTGAAGATTAATTTCATTACTTCTCTATCCAGTTTATTCTTCCAGTGAGTAATTCTTTGAGCAGGTTCCAGTGGGCAATATTCTCAACGCTGTTTCTTTCTATCGACCCATCTTATTCAAATTAATGATTTCAAGGGAGACTAATCAGAAACTTCTCTCGTCGTGATTTGAGTGGAATTATTATTATCTGTAAATTTCTTTCCTCAGACTGGCTGCTAAATCAGCCTCATTTTGCTGGTACCATTGTTGTATTCTGCACTGACGGTATATAAGTCCCTGGCTCTGGTTCTATATCTCTGTTTCTCTCTTTGAGTGTCTAACTCGTGACTCTATATCTCCAGAGCATCATAATTTCTATTCGAGACAAATTAAATTTAGGGGCCTGGCACATTATTTATATTCTGCAACATAGAAATAAAGCTGCAGCTTTATGGGATGCGGTACAAGGCACAAGGAGTTACGGCATGAATCATAACAAGCGAGCTCCACTTTACGTACTCCTAGAAGGGCCCCCTAGAGAAATGCCGATTTCGTTGCCGCACCGTTGGGTGTTCCAAGGTTGCATTTTTCCTTTAGAACCGCTAAAACTTACAGATCGCCCAACCCAGCCCAGAAACAACCACTACGGCCATGTAATACATACCACGTTGCATAATTCTGATGCCACTATAGTTGCTGGCATGTTGGTAAAGTGGCCGAAGCATTGTACTCCACGTTGGTTAGAAAGGAGCCGTAAACCCAAACGGAAAGTAACGTTCGCAGCGAGATTTTTGCAACTATTCTGTAGTGATACTTCTGACACTTGTAGTGAAGTTAACTCTTGAAGTGAAGTTAACTTTGTAGTTATACGTTACAGAGTCTATCGAGGCAGCTAAGTCAGACTAACTTTTAGAGAATGTCGGAAATATGTAGTCTTGAAAGCAGGTTTGTAGTCGCGCCAGTTCCTTCGGAGCCGTTCCATGCGGCCCTACAGATATATTCGAGACTCTCTGTACAAACTACGGGTAGACTTGCAGCCGGAACGTTCCGAATAGTAAGAGGGCAGGTTAGTAAATGATCAGAGCAAGAACGATTGGTTATCATTAGCAGCTGCTCCGCAATTAGATGAACAGCGATGGAACTTGTCCAGTAGAAGTGGTCCATAATGAGTGAGAATTATCTATCAAGTTTAAAAAATGGGCCAAAGGTCATTGTTTGGCAACGGTACCGGTAGAACCGGCATTTAGAAAGGAAGTTTTAGATATTTGACCTGCGTTTCCTGCGTCTTTCTTGTACCACCCATGAGTTGCTATATTGACACAACAGAAATATTGCTGTGCCGTTTTTGCGGCAATTGCCCAGGACGTTTTGATCTAAATCACACATTAGACCCGTCTCATGCCTGTAATGGAAGTATCTAGCGACAAAATAAACATTGTGAGCTTGTAGTATATGGCTCCACGGCAATACAAAACAATGTCATGAAAACAATGTCTTCAAACAATAACCCTGCCAATAAGTAACTCATAATTTGTCGTTGTCTCAACTAACTAATTATATTCAGTCCAAACTAACTAATAAAGTTTCAGCTCCAACATCTGGTGCACAACCTAGCAAGATTATAGGGGCTCTAAGATACTTATTGTGGAATTTGTGGGCATATAGGGGATGGAATACTCTGATCTCTTTCTTAATTCGCCATGTAGTCGTGGGGCAAGAAAGAGGAAAACTATAATTATGCCCTATAGCTGAGAGAGCCACGCAAAAGAACTCAAGTTCGGCGAATGGCAAATATAGTAAGAAGTTCGATTATAGTTCCAGGTGTAACATAGACGTCATAGAGGTATTTATACTGACTTAGTGTGTCTAGTGGTTATAATATTGTTAAAGAATTTTATGTTGAATTGTTCAGTTACTATAGTACTTAACTAGAATTATTCAGTTTCTTAGTCCGTAAGTAGAATCTGGCAGATGTAGCCAAATGTATAAGGGTCCTCTAGACCGATACTCCCGGATTTATCAGAGAATTAGTTAAACCGGCAAATGCGATATCCTAAACAGTAATGCCTTCTGTATCAAGCTCAACATCACCATTCTCATAAAACTCTACATAAACTATTTGTGTATAAAAGATCATAGATATACTTCCCCAGGCACCCCTAAAATATCAAGTCTCTCTTATAATACATTCTTTTATGATTTTCATTGGATCTATAGTGATTAATTTCCTTTTCATCACTTCAAACTGATATCAAAAAAGAATGGTTGCTTGGTTTGATACAATATGTTCAATTTGTCCTCTAATTCACTTCTATTTTTGTACTCCTCTGTAGAATAATTTATCTTTTTCATATTTTTTGTCGTAAATTTATATGCTTACACTTTAGGACCCTACTATCATTTTATGTATAATAGAGTTTAAGAGTTTTCAAGTGTATCATCTAATGAACCAAATTTTGGTTACAAGCGTTTTCGAATTTTCGTTGCTGGCAAACGGTATATACCTTTATTTGCAGCTATTAGCATCGAAATACCTAACGTAACTTACGGAACTACGATGATTTTGGAAATCTTGAAAATCTTCAGACACTATAGTGTAAATCTTATCCGCATACTACGATCTCTATACAACATACTGTAATGATTTCGTGGTGATATCCGATGGGTTGGCGCGATGTCCAGCCAGCCTTCATACTCTCGGATCGACCGAATCGAGAATTTCATATACAAAAATATTCATTTTCGTGTCGTTACCAAATTTGATTTTGAAACGTAAACATGAAAAGGATCCCGTCACCTTTGAAAATATTGATAGACGGCAGATATTCACAACCGGTCAAAGACAACTGATTAGAAAGTGAGCGCAGCATATTTTCAAGCATCTCTTGAGCTCACTAATTAGAAAGTGTATTGCACCATATTTTACAAACATCTCTGAAGTCTTCACTTCCAGGAAGTCATTTCACTCGTTACATAATTACATCAACCAGCTAATACAATTAGGACCAACTATTTATTATAGCCCAACTACCGTTAAGTGATAATAAGACCTAACCAATTTTTCTACCAAACAATACTAAACATCTTAAGAAATTACTTAAGAGCATTGAAAATTACAATCAACTAATCATAACTAATTCAATATGGATCAGAAAGAAAAATATGTCACCGGAGACTACCAAACCAACTACCCAAATTCGCATTACCTTGGGGGAATGAATAATCCAAACAATACCAATCAGTCAGTAGAGCTTAAACGATTACCTACACTTGGAGAGATCTTAGCCCAGAAAACTAAAGCTCCCGTAGATTTATTTACGTTTTATGACTTTATGAGAGATGTTGAATATAAGGTGGATTATTTGGATTTCTGGTACGACTTGATGTATCATTTGAATAAATGTAAACATTATGTACAAGGATTACGAGAATCTATAATTCGACAATCAGCATACACTGAGAACTTTCAAGCTCCAATACAAGTAGGAGAAAACAGAGACTCTTTCCCCCTTCTGGAAAAGTCCAAACACAAATCATTGAGTTCTTCCATATTACTTGAACTTATTATAAATGATCATATTCTCGAAGAAAATGATTCACACAGACTTTCTGCATTTTTAAGAGGTGATGTGAATTTAGAAAATGTCGATCCAAAGCTCAAGGATTTGATTGAACAGTATAACACGGATTACGAAGATACTATGCGTAAAGACAAAACCTTGAGGTATTCAGCTGCTTTACCACATGAATCCCCAAGGGTGGAAAAGAGAATTTCGTCGAATTCAAGATTGTTGGATGATTCCAATTCCACTTCGTCTTTTGTTGACAATCAGCTTGACATTGGCCATGCTGAACGTGCGGTGAATGCATCCAAATATATCTCATTACAAACAGTTACAAACCAAGATGAAAGCCCATTCACCACACCCAATCCAAATAGATATGATGAAAAAAGAGCTTCCAGGATCAATCCCTCATTATTAGAAAAACTAATCAAAGATTCTCCTGGCTCTGCGTCGAATTCATTCATAAATCGTGATAAACTTCGTGAATCTTCACACAATTTACTCTTGAAGTATTTCGTCGAAGACTCAGAGAAAAACTTGGACTTACCACCACGAATCACAGCACATGTCCGTAAATGCATTGAAGTAGATGGAAGAGACGATCCGGATGTTTTCAATGAAGTGAAGATCTTTGTTTTCAATCAGATGGAACGTCATCACTGGCCCAAATTTCTCAACTTCGTTGCTGTCCGTAATATCAACCATACCAATTTCATTCGTATAATACTTGGATTTTTCTTTTTGATCATTGGCTTTTGGATCGGGTATATTTTCATATTCTTAAATTATCGCAAGTCTTTGCGAGCGGTAATTGTGGTGCCCTTTCTCATTGCGTTTTATTGTCTAATTTCATCTTTATATCTCATCGATCCGTTGTTGGCCTGGTTTGGCTTCACAGAACGCTTCTCAAAAGACCGTGGCATTGACAGATATCTGAATACCCTATCTAATGGAAGCGAAGTACGTCAACGCAAACGTTCTTTTATTAAAATAAGAGAAACTTTCATAAGAAAGTTTATAATTAAAAGAAGTTTGTGGGTGACGTTTTTGATTTTATTGCCAACTGCAATATTGACAATTGTATTTTGTTTGGTTCCTGGACATCGTTTATAAGTTATATATTTAATTGTATATGATATTAATGTGCTATTATAGAGGTCCAGTAAGCTAGTGTATCTATTAAGTGGAATGTCAAAAAATTCTATACAAAAATCTGGTATATATGTGAGTCTCTTTCATATCCAGTATTAAATTTTATTAGTTTCCACTAGACTTATAAGGGGCTAGGAATGAATATGAGTTGATTTGGAAACAAAGTACTAGACCAATGATAGTGGTTCAAAATAAGAGATTTAGAAATTAACTATCAATTCAATTTATGCGAATTTTGCAGCAATTCAAAAATATATATAAAAAGATGCATTTTCTCAAGATCCTAAATATCACTACCTCTAAAGTAACACAGAGCTATTTTATGATTAATAACTCTCTATTGGTATTTTGGATATATGTGAGGGCAATTTATGATATACCTGGAATTGAGTCAATATCCGAATAAAGATCGTTTAGCAGTTTATTCAGGAGAATGATGTTTGTGTGGATATCTACGAGTAATTAGAGTTGAAAATTTACATGCAATTAGAGTTGAAAATTGACAAATAAGTTGAGTTGAATATCTACAAGTGATTAGAGTTGAATATTTACAAGCAATTAGAGTTGAAAATTTATAAGCAAGTAGAGTTGAAAATTATCAAGCAATTAGAGTTGATTCTCTAAACAGTACACTGAGATCAAATTTAATATTTGCATGACCTGTATCGATTTAGACCTCCAAACATTCTAAATTTCAAGCTCGATTCACCAAACTTCCCTAGTCCTGAAAGATCTCTCATGGTGTAAAACTTGTAGCTGAATAATTCTTATTTACTTTGGTTTGAAGGGATGGTAAAGTCAGAAGAATAAATAACACAGCCCCCTAGTAGCCGGACTTAGTACCGGTTCATATCGGCTCATATGTATCAACCTTGAGAAGTAGCAAGTTACTTAGTGATACTGGGAGTATTTACATTTTGCGGTGTCGATCTTTCCAAATTGAGATGCGATTTATTGAAAGGCTAAGACTCATAATGTAACCACACTAGCGCCTTACTAAAACTTATACGAGAACGTTGGGGCTAAAGATATCTAAATCAATGGGGAGAAATCATCAAAATCATCGAAATCAATGGGGTTCTAGCTCGTTTTATATTCTACGGTCATGGTCACTCACATTTACAAAGATGATTTATTAAGTTACCTAATAAAGTACAATACCTAGTTTTCAGCCAAGAAAGCTTCTCTCTTTTCGGCAACTCTTTGTTGTCTTCTTTCACGTGCAGCTCTGTTTCTAGATCTTCTAGCTTCGGATTCATCGTTCAAGGCCTTTTCACGTAAAGCTTCAGCCTTGGCTTGGATAATGTGTTCAACCAAAGATCTCTTGTGCTTGAAGGTGTTACCCTTAGCAGACTTGTATAAGGAGTGGTACAAGTGCTTGTCAATCTTACCGGCATCTCTGTATTTAGCCAATAATCTTCTCAAGACTCTTAATCTTCTCATCCACAAAACTTGGGAAGGCATACGAGCATCCTTGGTACCCTTTCTCTTACCGTAACCCATGTGTCTACCAGCTCTCTTGGATTCTAACAAAGCTCTAGCTCTGGATCTGGAGTGGACAGTGTCTGGCTTCTTGACGATGGTACCATTTCTGTATAATTTTCTGATAGCTTGACGGGAGTTGGCAGCAGCAATCTCGGTGGTTTCGTTAGGATCTAACCAGATCTTTCTCTTACCAACACCAACAACACTGGCAGCAAGTCTTTTTTGAGTTCTAAGATTAGCCCTATAAATGTTAGTAACTTATTAAGATATCATCTCAATGAGCGCATTATATCCACTTGATACAATGAAGGAGTGTAAATTCAATGAATTAGAATAGCCTTGATAATTTTGGTCTTGTAAATGATCTCTACCACATGAATTGTCGATCCTTAGAACTTCTCCACTTTGTGGTCAATTTGATACGGGATTTTGATGACTATCTCATTCACTCCTTCTGTATGTTCATTTCACTTCACTCATTAGTTATTCATATCGAATACATACATTTTTGATTAATAGTCTACAACAACTGAAAGAATAAAAAGTAGTTTGCACAAATTTTTAAAACGAGTGAGGGATGAAAATCGATGAAATCTTTTGGAGGGAAAATTTTTTCTTCGTGAGATGTAAACGGGGGTTGCAGCCCTGCATCACGTGAGCAGTCACACGACAATAATTAAGGTGCCAAAAGGACTAGTGTGACTGATGGGGTAGGTGTCAATGGTGTTAATGTAGTAAATAATGGAGGGGATTTCAAGAGCTTTGTAATGTTTGGGATGGAGAGATTTCAAATATTTAATTTTCAGATATGTCTGATATTTTAGTGATAAAGTTATTACATATACAGCAACATGGCCTCACCAAGTTAGTAGTAGTGGTTTCTGATCCGTTTAGTATAGGTGCTAGTATAGGTGCTACTACTACTAGACAAGACTAGTATAAAAGAGCACCTTTAGATTTTAGAGTTCCATAACTAGAAGTCTTGTGTTAGAAAGGTTTAATATTTCTGAAGGTGAAAAGATAACTCTAACATAAATACGCCACAGATATAATATGACAGAATTCTATTGACAGAATTCTATCTAAGTATACAATGGTACCAATTAACTGATTATTCACTATTATTGTCAACAAACTCATGTAATTTTCACTAAATCTCCACTATTACTAACAACAAACTCTTGTAATTTCCACCAATTCTCCACTATTATAAACAATAGCTTCCTGGTAATTTCCTCTAAATCTCTACGAATATTGATTATTCAGAATTCAAAGCTCTTCTAATTCACAAATCCATCGCTACGCTCAGTATTTGCTAGGGTTATGCTAGGTTTTGTTTCAAAATCCACTAGATGGATTTAGTGGTCAACAACGAGCTGGTTCGATGCTCCATCGTTACACATTTGTACTATAGTGTAAGAATTGGATCCACCAGTCATTATAATATCAAAATCAAATCATGGTGAAGACTCGAGATATTCGCCTACCATTATATGTTCCATGAACCGATGAAATATATTTTTTGCAGCCAAAATTAAGTGGTGGAGCTCAAAGAAAAAACAAGATAATGAATACAGACTCGAATACACTTAACATAGACAAATAAATGGATGAAATTAGCAATTCAAATGAATGTGAAATATAATTTCACATTATCACTCATGATACCAAGTCACAATTTGATTTAAGATTTGGCGAACACTCATTTGGTAATGATTTCACTCTAAAATTAGAGCCTGTATGGCTAAAACATACAAGGATGGTGTTTCATTTCTAACTGATATTACCATATACAATATATTTAAATTAAGGTACTTCTTGTGATGATTTCTTCTGAAATATTGTCCACCATGGCTCATCGAATATGAGAATATGTATCAAGATCCATATATATTTATCATGATATCTCACTTTGGTATCGACTCTTTAGTGCAAACTCTTTAGTGCAAACTCTTTAGTGCAAACTCTTTTGAATATACTCTTTAGTTATTCTCTTCTCTTCTTCTCTTTTGTTTTTCTCTTCTAGTTCATCTTTATTTGACCTCTTTCGTTCACCATCTCGGTCACAATTTTCGCAACCATGGTTGCAATTTCCTGTCGCAAAACTATGCTTGTCGCGAATTGTGTCGCATTTCATTCCCCCTTGAAGCTTCCAAGTCAAGCATAAATCATCAAACCCTCTACAAAGCACAAGACTACACTAACAAGCTTTCTCTAATAACCTCAACTTATTATTACTGAAACTAAATATATTTACTCGGGATATAATCATAATTATATTAAGTATAGCGGCACCGATGTTTTCGATTTGAATTTTCCATCACTTAATTTTTGCGATGCCCTGAAATAATTATAGTACACCAACTCAACACTTAAATATGGCAAAATCGATCAGATCCAAATCAAAATTGAGAGCAAAGTCAATTAAGCGTGGTGCTGAGTTCTCAGTACATGCTGACGCCAGAAGACAAAGAATCGCCACCAAGTTGGCCGTTGAACATAAATCTAAAAAGTTGAAGCAGGATGGTGTCGATAAGGAAGACGAAGAAGAGATGGAAGTCGACGAAGCTACTAACACCGACGCCACCGCTGAGGGTGACAAGAAGGTGGTCAGCACCTCTGGCTGGAGAGATTCTAGATCCCAAATCTATAAACAGAGAACGATAAAGAAGAAGAAGAACAAGACCGTCAAGTTTTGAGTAATTCAACCAAACAAGAAGCAGAACAAGACCGTCAAGTTTTGAATAATAAGCAAAGACTTCATGAAGTATAACTATAGAATTGCTAGAGATCGCCATGAAGCAAGCTAGCGAATTCTGGAGAAATTAGAGAGCGGACCTGACGCCAACTCATGATTTGATACTGTGAATTATTGAAAATTAGTCCAATACCGACTGATATTGTCACCCTCGCCGTGAGGATACATCTCAAAGTCACTGGCAATCAAAAGACGCCGGTTCTACTTCATATTTGAGAATTATAGACAACTCCAGTTCACCTTCATTCGGTATCGCTCCATACCATTGTATATTAGTCCAATATTGGTTTACTTCTTAGTACTGTTGATGTAATAATCGACCTGTTGGTGTTCATTACTTAACTCTCGATTAGTCACTGGCTTAGACAGAGACTAAGCAATACATAATCATTTAGAAACTGGTCCGAGATCAAGATCATACAAATAAGTAACTCAGCGAAGCGAAGTTGCTTGAGCTAGATCTATGTTTGTTCATTGACTGATCTGTGACAATTCCTTGTAGCGGCAGTCTAGATATGACAAGTTATTGAATGTAGAAGTCATCAAATGCAAGCTATCTTCGTATCTGTAGAATGTTAATTATAAAAGTTCGTATCAATTGAATCTTGTTCTTATTTAATTCAATCTTGTACTCACCAAATTGAGTCTTGTTCTTATCAATTGAATCTTGTTCTTGTATTTCTAATTACTATAGACTACACGGCTACTTCTTCAACTTATCTGCCAAGTAATTTTCATATCCAATGTCTTCCAATACTTCTGCCTTTCCCAAAACCTCGTCTTCCATGTTGCTCATGTATTGGGACATTTCACGTAACCATTTAGGTTCGTAGACACCCAAGATCCGGATCGCCAACAAAGCGGCATTGGTGCTATTGTTAATAGCAACAGTAGCAACAGGAATACCACGAGGCATTTGTACAATCGAGTGTAACGAGTCGACACCGTCTAATGTAGATCCCTTGACAGGTACTCCGATAACAGGCAACGGAGTCATGGCGGCAACCATACCTGGCAAGTGCGCAGCACCACCAGCACCAGCAATTATACACTTGAGACCTCTCTTAGCAGCATCAATAGCATATTGTGACATTCTATGTGGAGTTCTATGAGCACTTACAATAGTCAATTCAAATGGAACACCAAATTGTTTCAAGATATTAGCACCCAAAGCCATCACCGGCAAGTCAGAGTCAGAGCCCATGATGATCCCCACCACAGGCACTTCCTTAGGAGTAAGAGATGCAGGGATTTCTGAAGTGTTTCCTAAAATGTATTCCATTCTTGCTTCACAGTCTTCCATGGATGACGATACAACATTGATGTGTCCCATCTTTCTGTCTGGTCTAGTGGTTTTACCATAAAGATAGACTGAAGCAAGAGGAGTCTCAAGAGCACGGGTACAGATCTCGATTTCTTTATTTGGGACTTCTTTATCTCCCAAAATATTCAACATAATTGCATGAGTATTTGTGGTGGTGAGTTGGGTGAAGTTCTTAGGCATAGGCAACCCGGCTACAGCTCTGACATGAGCTTCGAATTGAGAAGTGACACAGGCATCAATAGTATAATGACCTGAATTGTGTGGTCTTGGAGCAATCTCGTTGATCAACAATTCATTGCTAGGTAATAAGAACATTTCCACCCCGAAAATCCCACAACCAGGGAAGGATTTGACGGCATTCTTGGCCAAAATCGATGCCTTTTTGGCCAAAGTATCATTGATTCTAGCAGGTGCATATACTAAGTGACAAACGTTGTTCTGATGAATAGTCTCCACTGTTGGATATGCAAAAACCTCTCCCTCGATAGATCTGACGACCATAACTGCCAATTCTTTGGTAAATGGACACCATTTTTCGGCATATAAAGGTCTATCCTTTAAGAAGACGAGAGCTTCATCCACAAACTCCTTGTTCTTGACCACAAAGTTACCTCTTCCATCATAAGCCAAGGTTCTAGACTTCAACATGAATGGATAGCCATACTTTTCTCCGATTTCCAACAAAGCTTCCTTCGAGTTTTCTAATACTGGCACAGACTCAGTAACATCAACTCCATGTTCAATCAAATGTTCTTTCTGTAAGTATTTATCTTGGATCAACTTGATTGTGTCAGGTAATGGATAAATTGCAATGTTAGGGAACTTCTTTTGAACTTTCTTTAAACCTTCCGCATCGACATGTTCAATCTCAACAGTGAGAACGTCACACTTAGCGGCCAACTTTTCAATCGACTCATAGTCAGTAAATGATCCGTCAACATGTTCACCAGTAGCATTGATTTGCTTTGCAGGACTGTTGGGAGCGTCTAAAATGATTGTTTTAACATTAAGTCGACTTGCTGCTTCAACAATCATACGACCTAATTGTCCGCCTCCTAAAATTCCAATAGTTTTGCCATCCATTTTTGTTGTGTGGTGAATAATGGAGATACGATGGAGATGGCCTTGTTATAAAGTTTATGATGAAAAGGATCCGAGTCAAATCGGTAGACGCACGAAATATAATTGTTGCAAGGTATGTCGCGACACATAGAATGGTTTAATGAAGAATCTCATTTATTATGCTACGACACTGTTACCACAACGAAGCTTAAGAGAACTAGAATCAGTAGTCAAGAAATGATATGCTTGAATTGACTTTCAATTATAATACACTTGTAAGGTCTTTTCAACATTTACTGAAATTGTGAGAGAAGTTATATTTAATGATTGCAAAAAGTTCAAACCATAAATAATCACCGTATTAACCACCAGATAGCAAGCACAATTTAACAAACACATGTAGAATATTCCTGTATCAAAAAATACTAGAGAAGGCAACTATTAACTAACCATATATATTCAATATAATGGGGATTCAATTTAGCAATTAAGTTATTAACATCAATTTGAGATCCACTAAAAACATCTAATTAATAAATGCAACAACTTTAACTTTATTTAATATCAAGCTTTACCTCTTGAAGCAGAATGTGCCATATAGAACATAAGCTTATTTATTATTCATTTATCTTGATATTTATATTGTGTGTTCTAAAAGTCAAATAAGTCTAAATAATTTGGTATTCCCTTCATGATAAACCTCTAAGTTTCAAGAATTCTTGTATTGCAGTTAAAATATATGTTTATAATGTATTTTGATCTGGCTATAGCAACGAGATCAGTATACCTAACATAAGCAAAACCAGAAGCGAAACGAATTTCATTTCCATCTTTTAAAATAGTATCTATTCTCTTTCTTACCTTTTTTCTAGACGTATTATGGAATCCATTATAGCTTCTGCCAACCTGTTAAGAAAAATTAGCTAATCAGGAGATACTTTGGAGACACAATACACCTTGAGGTGTACACATATTTAATTATCTATGATAAATCAGCTATAGGTGTATTTCAAAATGATAATATATATCTACAAATTTTCAACCAAAAAACATCATAACATAGATTCCACTTATTAATTAATCATAGCAAATATAACTAATATTAAATAGAAACGTTACGGTTAGTATCATATCCCATATTCAAACACACATAATAACTGATAATCTAACTGTCATCAAATCAAGATTTCATGACACTCCACCCGCGAAGTATTTGTTAATTAGAAGATTCAAACGGTGAATATTGTGAATTAGAAGAGTTTGAGTACTAAGTAACAGTAATGAGTTATTTCCCAAAACAACATACGCCCGAGAGAACTATTTGCTTCGCTAATAGCTCTCTTAAAATGATATTAGCTTACAATGCTATAATTATTCAAGTTATAACTTCTTCATTTTAGAATTTTTGTTTGGTGATTTCGAATAGACCTTTTAATATAATATGGAGGAAAGGCATGTTTTGAAAGGTCTAATCGTATCTCTATATGGACAATCAAAGAGGTTTTAACTAGGTATACAAAGTTTGATACGTTCCCTAATATCTTTTCTTCCGTAAGATTCTGCCTGATTGCTGCAAAAATTTGAATATATGTTAATAATATGCAATGATAAACAAAATTGCAACAAGATGACCCGCTGAGGAAAAAGCAAGCGGTGACGGTACAACCTAACAATATAAGTCATATAATAGTACACAATTATGTCACTGTCTTTGAGATGGTCCTTTTGTATGCCAAAGTCGAGATTTGAACTAGCAATCAACGCTCTTCAAGCGCTAATCCTTCAATAAATATAAGAAGAGATGATTTAATTATACTATTTATTATCTTTTTAATCATAATTCAAATAGTTCTTTATTTAACACGCCAAGTATAAAATACCTTACCTTTATGTGAAGTACGAAATAATCAAGAAGTTAAATAACTCATTCCTCATACTTGCCCACCATTATTTTTTAAAACTACTTTCACTTATTATCATTTTTATTTTTTATACTATAAAGATTATTTTATATATTACCGATATAATATTTTATTTATTTATAATAAGTTTATATTCCCATAGTAACATGGATTACGGATAGTTTAATAATATCATTAGTTCATGGTTTATATATTATTTCTTATTCAAAGATTTAAATACTGTTCATATTATTCTTTGTCATGAAGTTTGAATGGGACCGCAAAAGCAACTTCTCTTCTCTCAGTTGTTTGTGCTACTTGTCACTTGACTGTATTTCTATTTAAACAGAGAGAAGGAGCATATTTAAAGAATAATACCACCTAATAAGAACTAAAGCAGAGTCATAAGACTATAACACAGAGGAAAAAGTATGCGAGAAGTATAGATTGAGTCACTTCCCCGAATAGACTATATAATTGAGATTGACCTATGAGGTTAGTTGAATTCATTAACAAAACTATCTCCGTAGAACATGGGTTGCATTTGGAAGTCTTGTGAATCCCCCGACATCATCATGAGGTCCATATTTACCGATGGATGAAGTTGCGAAGGGTAAGAATTCGCAGGGGGTGGAAACTCGCTCGAAGGAGGAGCAGGTATTGATGAAATTGGTTGGAGCGGAGGCGCCGACTGTGTCGGAATGGCTTGCAGGTATGCGTATTGTACATATTGTTGTTGATGTTGGTGGGCTTGGTTTTGTGCCAGTGGAAGTGCGTTGACTTGAGGCACGGTTTGTTGAAGAGATTGGAATTTCCGTTGAAGATTGACTTGAGGTTGTACCCAAGAAGGATCCATTGGGTTTGATGACTGAACAGGGGAATTCTGGGGAAGTGCTGATGGAGGGACTGCTGAATTGCCAGGCGTGGCCAGCAGAAGAGTCGAAGGCATCAAGACATTATTAGCGTACAATGAAGACGACGGAGACAATGTGACAGTCGAATGTTCAGACAAAGAAGGTTTATGATAATCGAGCACCTGCGGAACAATGTCCTCTGACGTCGCAAGCTTGGTGGGTAACACAAGCTTAGTCGTAGTGGTGATAGCCTCCTTGAAGTCTTCAACTTTTCCAAATTCCCAGAGCAATACCAACCTGATTTTCAGCTTGGAGATCATATTTGCCGAAGCAGGGTTTGCAGATGGGTTTTGTTCAATTTCTTCAGTATTGTCGGAGTCGTAAATGATTTGCTTGATTGTCATTCCCTTGAATGCCAATGCCGTTTCACTATCGTCCTTTCCGACTAGCTTTGAAAAAAAAAACTTCCAAAACTTAGGAAGAAACGATTGGTTTTCGTTGAGCTTAAAGTCATTCTCGTTGAACTTCACCACTTCTTTGCCGTACGAATAGACGCATATAAAAGACGTGTAAGTTTCTTCAACCACCGAAGCATACTCTGGAGAGTTGCTACTACTCATACAGTTGAGGAGAAAGTTGGACTTGAATCCGTTGTCGATGGAATAGTTGAACGGCAACGTTGGGAAAGTTATCTTGACCATGTTATGAATAATAGGAACAGTGCTATTTTGAAAGTCATTCAAGCCCGGAAACCGGGACGAAATATTGGCGTCATCCTTTAATTTCAAACTTTTGATAACCTCAGAATTGTTTTGAATAGATAGAATAATAGGGTTGAGGGAATACGAGTCGTAGATGGACATGAAAAAGTTCTCAAACCTTGCCTTGGATATTATGGAAGCTGGAGAGTCCAAAAGATGAAGCATGGGTCGTTTAGATGGGTATGTGGCTGGCGCCAATGAGTGTTTGCGGTTTATCAGAGACTGTGCGGCAGCATTTGTATTCATTGTTGAAGATTCGCTAAACCCCATTGATTTGTCGAGGTTTATTTTGGAAAAGATCTCTTCGAAACGTTTGTTTTTTCTAGTTTGTTCTTCATTTGACGAAAACACCGGACCGTCATTAATGAGTTTGATAATATCCAACTTTTGGCCCAAATTCTTGATGACTTGAATATGAGACGACACTTGTTTTCTTGTTCTAAATTTGCCGGTCTTGGTGAGAATGTAGTCGGAAATAAGTTCGTTTCTGCCACAAGATCTACCGGAGATCTTGATCTTATTGAGTCCATTTTTAGGGATAATGCTGAGGACCTCTTCAAACGCATGTTCGACATCCTCAGACCAAATATCGTTGTCAGGGCGAGAGAAAGACAGTGCAGATATAGTGGATGTTGCTGACGAAGGGTTGTCATCTAGAGGGCCATGAGCACCAGGATCTTCATGGTCGTCAGTAAATGAATCAAATGCCAGGGCCAGATTCAGGCCCTTTAAATTCAAACCCAGGCTCAGATCGCCCAGCACCGCTCCGTGAGATTCACTTGCACTATGGCTCTTTCTTGTAGCACTAACTGGTTCTTCTTCCTCTCCATCGCTCTTCTTGTTCAAAGTCAGAGGACTAATCGTCCCCAAGACTTTGCGAACAGGAGTTCTATCTCCGTCGTCTTCTTCGTTATTTACAAAGTTGTTGGATCTAGGCATTTCTTTCCTCACCATTTTACTGCTTTCGTGGACCTGGTAAAGTTGCTTCCCGTCTTTGTCAAGAGCAATATCAACAATTAATGGTAAAGGTTTCTGAGGAGAGTCCAGTATCTGTCGACGAGAGACTCTTAATGGTGTCGGAGTGGGAGTTTGTTGTGACATCATAGAATCAACTGATAAGATAAAGGAATGAAAAGTGATTCTACTGAGGAAAGAGAGTGTTTAGTAAATATAAGTGTCGCCTTTAAATGTTTCAGTTAACCGAATAAAGATTGAGCTCCACACGACCGTCATATCCACAATTCCGATCCAACAGAATATCCATCCAAAGCAGTAGTAAAACACTTGAGTATTGCGCCTGAGTGATGCATCGTATAGATTTACATAATACGCACGAAACCCATCAACGAATGGTCGTACTCAACAACTGCTTCATAGTGATTTCTCTTTTCACAAAAAAAAAACAATAATTCCGAAAGATGTTGTCATGCACAGTGCTGCATGCCATACGTAGAATACATTGAGATACACTGCATTAGGACTAATAACTGCGATTCAATAACCCACCTCAAAACGTAGAGTGGATATGGACATATATTGTCGTCTAAAAGTAGTAAGGTTAGGGGAGGGCTGGAAACATGTGTACGAATTCCAAAGTGAAACAAGGCTTAAATCCAATTTGGGGGTTCCGGAATAGCAACTGCGAGGTACCAACGAATATTATGAGGGAAATTGTGGGAATTGTAAGGTACACTATGACGCGAGCCAAAAAAATCTCCATTTGACATACGGAATACTGCGCGTCTTGATCGCTGGGACACATTGCAAATTCACGCACAATGTCTAATAACGTACCTCTAGATCTAGCAACTGCTCTTCGGAGTAGTATCGTTCTGTAACTCCAATAGCATTAGAACAACGCAGCACTCATCGTTTTGTCAGGGATGTCTGTTCACTAGAAAATATTTAATCTGACGCCTTTTTCTTTTCTAAAATTCATTTCGGTTTGATGCCCCGACCTAGACGCAAAGCTAAGTATGATTCTAGTCCTTTTCCTTTACGATGAATAAGCTCTTTCAACTAACGAATGTCTTGCTAAAGCATAATAGCAACGGCTTGAAATACACACGTAGCAGCCAAGCTATCGTATCATTAACAATAAACAGTATTTGTTTCCATATAATCGTTCACCTATTTATTCATTTCTGTTCCTCCATCTCCTGATCCTTCAAAAATTCACATCTCTGACTAATTTCCTCATAAAGTTTCCATTTTTATTTTCTCGCCAATTCTTGTCTAACGAGATCTAAGAGTAAAATTTTATATTACATAAGCAGCCAATTGAAACTTTGATGATAATTTAAATACTGCCGTAATATAACAAAACTTAAGGCGTGTCATTAAATGCATATTTATGCAGACTCGCTGACGTGTGCGCAAGATCGATGACTTCGGAAATTAGCTATAGTTCCTATAGAAAAGTCATGTATATGAAGGTTTGTTTACGAAGGTTATCGTAATAGTCTTCGAGGCGTATCCTCCTATTACGTGGATGGTTCAAGAAATTCTTTAAGTATTATGTCATCGACACTTCCAACCTCAATATCTTCGACTTCGCTCAAATCATGGTCAACATGTACAAACCCGACTTGCATGCCTTCGATTTGAAGATACGGTTCTGTTAGTGGTCCCAATTCCCCTCCGTTCTTTTTCCGGAGAATTTCCTCACTTGCATAGAGCATAGGAACCACTTTGTCATATTCTTTCTTCCACTTCTTCATTATACGATGAACTGTCCTATTTGCCTTCTCCTTCATAATTGCCTCATATAAACCGTCGATGTCTCGGTTGACCTCATCAACGGTCAAGTAGCCGTACCTCTCAGCCCTCGATATAATCGCCGACATGCTTACGACTTCCTGTTTGGGAACATAATTACGCATAACATGCTGGGCATCATATTTTGCGCATATTTGTATAATCGCGTATTCAATACAGCGATTGACTGGAAAATAGACTGTCCCCATCGCCGAGAACTCCGCATCGTTCCTATCGCTTTCCAACAGTTGCCGAAGGTATACATCCTGGCTCATGCTGATCATGCGATCCAAGTCTTTCAACAAGACTTTACCAAACTCAACTTCGTCAGTGACCTCACTAGCTTGACTAATGAAATATCCTGTTTCATTTCCCTCACCTTTGTCCACATTATTCTCAGACCCACTGTACAACATTGAGCTAGTTGACAATAGATTGTTATTTTTCCGAATTAGTGGTGCACCCCGCTTCAGTTCTCTCTTCAAACACCAGTACCTACATATTTCATCGCTTATATAGCGAAGTTCCGCAATAACCTCGGCCCTCGTCCGGTTGGGACGCATCACTAGGCCCTTGACTTGATTATTTCGTTGGTCAGGCAAGTCAAGCTGGTTCTCAACCTTTTGTTGGATCATGATGTCTAACAATACATCACTAAACATCCGTGGAGCAATAGGCGTATTATTCTCAGTCCTCCATTTGAATATATTGAGCCTATTGGCCGTCATTTGATTATTCCGTAACTTGACATTCTGTTCATTCAAGATTTTCATGTCACGAAAGAACATCCTTGTCTTTTGAATCCCTCTAATGACTTCGCCTTGATCCCAATATGCTGGCGAATGCCTCTCACAAAACGTTTTTAATGTCATCTTGTTAGAAATCGCGGCTTGCACTCCTTTGCTCATTTCCATATAGAGTCCGGCTCGTTTGGCACATGTTACATGGTACGCCTGGAAACAATTTCGATTAGAGCACTGGATACAAGCACCTACTCGCTGCTTGCAAATATAGCACGTCAACTTCCACCGACTCTTGGGGATCAGGTCCATCCCCTCAATGGGTTCCATGTAAATAGGATTTGCAAAATATAACTCATTGATCCAAAGCGCACAAATGACATGGCTCCATAAACTATTATCCAACTGCTTGAAAGCCCCAGTCTTGCTGGGACAAAATGCACATTCCGCGGGATGGTTCTTATTAATCATACACATCCGACAAAGCCACTGGCCCTCGGGAATAAACGCTATTCCGTAACACTCTTGGTGCACTGCTATATCACATCCATCACAAAATACAATGGCATTTGTATTCTCACAATCACTATCGTTGCACACAGCACATTTCTGATCGTAGAAGGAACCAGGAACGATCCCATCGTCATTACCATACTTGTCATTACTGGTGGCATGATCCAAAGTAAGTAGCTTGTGAGGATCATCATAAGGATCAGACGCGAGCGATTTCATTCTTCGTTCCAACTTATCCCATTCGTTCTCCAATGTAGTTATTAAGATCTCAAATATCTCGGGGGTGATCTTGATGATGTTTAGTTCATTTTCGTTGCGTTCTTTCAAGTATAGAAAGTCTTGTTCATCCATATCATATTCCACTTGGTTCTTCTTACGCTCGATAAGTTTCTCAATAGTGTCGATATTCTCATAATCCCCAAGGGTGGACCCTTCAGTAGGAAGCTGGAACGGTCGTATATATGTCTCCGACGAGACTTTGCGTTGTCGATTTGGTTCTTGAAATCCAAAGTCTATGATCAGTTTGGGAAACTTGATATATGATCGATGGCCCTGGGATACATCGATTTTAGTGAAGATGGGTCTTTTCAAATCGGAGGGTTGATAAGCGGTAGAGTGGTTGTTTTCAGTGATATTTGTATTGTAAGTTGTGTTATCTACGTCGTTATTTGTGTTTTTTGTGTTATTCACGTCTCCATCTTCCAAAACGAAAACACGTAATTGATCATGTTCATCGAGATCCGGATATATATCTTTGTAATCACGCTCTTCACGTGGTTTCAGGTGCCCGTCAAATATAGGAACCTTATTATGGTTGGGGTCTATATGAGAATGAGATGGACGGTATACATCATAGAGATTCATCGATAAGAGTAGTGTGTTGTTTATAATACTGTTTGGGAGATGGTGTCGTTTTTGTATTCGATGTCGCGCGACAGCGGGACATAATAACGTGTCATACAAACGTGACACAATAGAAATATGCGACTCATCATGTTGCGACTCTACAATCAAATCAAACACTATGCTAGACATAGCAAAGAGGCATAGCAAAGTCTCGTCTTCTAGTTAATGTTTATTCGTGATTATTGTATTAAAATATATCGATGTCGTTGATGTCTCTGATGTCGCACGACATTAAAATGCGACAATACCATGCGACTTTTCTATCATGTCGCGACACTTATACAAGATTAAACCACTAACACTCCCTTCGCTTGAGTATTAGTCGAGTATTAGTGGTTTAGATGAAAAACTTCGCTGAAGTATTCCCATCTCCACAATTCTTCAAATCAACTATGGGTTTATCTTCTATACTCATATTATTGTACGATTGTTCTCTCGAACCCACGGCTGAATTGATTGGAGTTGTAAATTGAGAGACCTGATCAGGAGATTCACACATTGCACCTCTAGAAGTTACCCCGTCCATCAAGGATACATTACGGGACCTCTCAAGCAACGATAACTTAGATGAGAGGGAAGAAAGTTGGTGAGATGAATTAAGACGTGACAAATTTGAATTGAGATGGGATGGAGAAAGTAGTGAATTGAGATGTGTCGCTGAGAGGACTCGTGAAGGATGTGTACTGCTATGACCGTCTAGTCCAATTCTCGTCGCCAGGAGAGATCGATGGATATTACTGGTGTGGTCTTGGAAGAGGTAGTTGCTATGATTTTGACTTTTGGTGGGCACTAGAGGCTGCAGTTGTTGTTGTTGTTTTAACTGCAAACGAACCACTGACTCTTTCAAAACATTTGTAAGACTGATATTGCTGGAATTATGTCTGCGAGAAAGCGACATATTTGATGAATATGACGAAGAACCCGAATCTTCACCATTAACAAATGGATGACGTAACAAGTCATGAGCTGTATGTCGAGTTTTAGGGTCCAAGGTAAAGCAAGAACTAACGAAATCTTTGGCATCGTCGGAAATATGGTCCCAACATTCAGGTGGATCAAATACATAATCATTTTTCATTATAGTTTGTTTCGTTTCATCGTCATTATCGCAGTCAAAGGGCATATACCCGCAAAGCATGAAGTATACCAAGACCCCAAGTGCCCAAATATCCACGGGAAAACTGTGACCGTCTCTTGTAAACATTTCGGGGGCCATGTAGCTTAACGTGCCCGAACTGTCATGCAAAGTTTCTTTATTTTTCAATATTCTAGCAAGCCCAAAGTCGGCTAAAAGAATATTGGAGTTCTTCTTTTTGGATTGGAAGAGTAAGTTTTCTGCCTTCAAGTCTCGATGAACAATATGGTTGAGATGGAGATAGTGTAGCGTGGAAACAATGGAGCTCGTAATTTTGGACACTTCTGGCTCGTCCAATTTTCCGTTAGGATGGTTGATTATTCGATCATACAATTCGCCACCCAAGGCTAAATCTGTTACCAAGTAGAGAGTGTCTTTTGTTTCGAAATAATCTATCAACGTCAAGATATTTGCATGGGTCATTGAGACGGTCTTGAGAATTTGGAACTCATTCTGTAACATATCTTCCAAACCGTAAACCATCTTCTTTGAATACAGTTTAACTGCATAGTGCAGACCCGTGGCCAAGTTTTTGCATTCATAAACTGTAGAGAACGAACCGTCTCCAAGCATCTTCTTGCAAAGGACATATTTGCATGGCTCATTGAACTCCGAAGGATCGATTTCTCGAAGGTCTGTAGAGCTTGTAGTGGGCCAGACCTCGGAATTTACTTGTACTTGTACTGTCATGTGAGAGTAGAGTAGTGGTGAACACTAGGGGAGTTAGCAATAAATATTTGGGGTGCTGTGATTCTTATATGGGAAAAGAAAAATTTACAGGTTATAGTTGGTTTTTCCGAAATGAGTTGCAGGTTGGACTTTTCGGGAAAACTCCTTTAATACTAGTTGAGTGAGCGAAGCAAAACTAGTATTGAAGGAGGGACAGTGGGTGACTTCACCCGGATACTTGAGCTATTGTGGTTATCTTTACTCGTCATTCCCAAGTTGGTGAACTCTGTCGGGATCCTGTTAGGTGTCGTCATGCCCGCACTTTCTGCATAAATTGCTTATTTCTTTTTGTTATCACCAGATGAAAAGGCGGGGAGGGGATTTATTTCGGAGATCCTTTGAGCGACATTTGGATTGACAGCGCACGACATTACTCGAGAATTCAACGACATTATCCCAGAATCATTACGACATTACGACATTCACGGACACAACACGACCTTTTTTTCAATGAGATGAGCTACTAAATATTTACAACCAATAGAGAATCCCACCATATCAGCTATGGACACTTCAAAGCTAAATTTGACGTCCTTAAAGGATAAAATCTCCAGCAAGATCAATCTGCTGAGTTTGAAAAAGAACAAGAAGGAGACGAAGGTAAAAAAACAGAAGGAACAGACCCAAGAGAAGGCCCAAGAATCGAAGAAACTGTCTTCAAAGGATTCCAAACATTCCAAGTCTACTCAAGAAGAGCCTGTCGAATCTGAACAAGATATCTTACGTCGTGAAGCCTTAGCATTAGGAGCAACTGAAGAAGATCTCGCATTGTTAAATGGTGTCGAAGAAGGCGAAGAGAGCGAACAAGAATTTGATTCAAATGATGGAAAGGTAGACAAGTCGTTTGGCGATGATTTGTCTCAATTCATGAAGGGAATTGGTTTAGGTAACGGTGCAGCAATTGTCATTGATGACGATGAAGTTGAACCAGAATTGGTTGAGGAAGAGGAAGAGGAAGAGGAAGAGGAAGAGGAAGAGGAAGAAGAAGCAGAAGAAGAAGAAGAAGAAGAAGAAGAAGAAGAAGAAGAAGAAGAAGAAAAAGAAGATTCTGCCTCAGAATCATCATCAGACTCTTCAGACTCAGACTCTTCCGACTCAGACTCAGAATCAGAAGTTCAAGTCCAAGAAAAAGCAGTCAACAACAAGAAAGAAAGAAGAGAAAACACTGATAGAAACTCCGACAAAATCACTGAAGTTGCTACTGTTACAAGTACTAAATTAGTGATCGCTCCACGCACTGATTGGTACAATACCGAAGTCGAAATAGTCGAAACTACCGAACCTCTTGAAAAATTAGACAGATTCGCTAGAGAAAGATTACTTGAAAGAGCTCAAAGAGTTATCGAGAAAGATAACAAGACTTACTTGGAAGAGTTTGCTTCCAATAACTCTCAAAAGAAGTTTTTGTCGCAAATTTTATCCGATGGTACTTTGAATGATAAAATTTCAGCCTTGACTTTATTAATTCAAGAAGCTCCTATGCATAACATGAAGGCTTTTGATACTCTTGTTGGATACTGTGAAAAGAAATCCAGAACTGCCTCCTTACAATCCATCAAGGCATTAATTGATTTATTACTTAATGGTGTCTTGCCAGACAGAAAGCTTGTAGCTTTCGAAAAACAACCTTTGACAAAGACCTTGTCAGATGTTCAAGTCGCAATCTACTACTTCGAAGATTACTTGAAGAAAGCATACTTCAAAGTTGTGTCAGTATTGGAAGTGTTATCTCACGATCCTATTCTCCATGTCAGAATGAATGTTGTTTCACATTTATTTGACTTGATAAAAGCTAAACCAGAACAAGAAGCTAACTTGTTAAGATTGGGTGTTAATAAGCTTGGGGATATTGATAACAAAGTTACCTCCAAAACGTCATACCAAATCTTACAATTGGAACAAGCACATCCTGCCATGAAGAAAATCATCACTGATTCCGTGATAGACATTATATTCAAGAGTAACAGTGAATACGCTGCCAAATATTATGCCATCACCACGTTGAATCAAACCATCTTGACAAGACGTGAAGACGATTTAGCCAACACCTTGGTCAAGACATACTTTGCGCTTTTCGAGAAGGTTTTAGTTGAAAGTGACTCGTTCAATGTCGACAAAAAGGAAGACAAGACGTTAGGAAAATCCGAAAAAGGAAGAAAGAACACCCGTAAGAACTTCAAGAAGGGTAAGAAGGGTGGCAAGTCCGTAAAGATAGAAGACAAGACTGAAAACGAAATCATCGAAGAAAAGAATACCAAATTATTCTCTGCTTTATTGACCGGTTTGAATCGTGCTTTCCCATTCTCAACTTTACCAAGCGAAGTATTCGAAAAGCATTTAGATACTTTGTTCAAGATCACGCATTCCACCAACTTCAACACCTCCATCCAAGCATTAGTGTTGGTAAATCACATAATCACTCAACAAAAGTTGAACGCTGACAGATACTACAAGACTTTATATGAGTCGTTATTGGATCCAAGATTGCTTCAATCATCCAAGCAAGGTATCTACTTGAACTTGTTGTTCAAATCTTTAAAGAACGACACTGAAAACATTCCAAGAGTATTGGCTTTTGTAAAGAGAATCTTACAAGTGTGTTCCCATTGGATAAACGTGGGTGCAATCTCCGGTATGTTGTTCTTGTTGATGGAATTGTCAAAGACATACCCTCAAATACAAGATTTAACCATTGATGTTAACTCTAGACCAGACGAAGAAGAGAAGGTGGAGGATGCTGATGAGAAACATAAAAATGACGGAGAATACGACAGTAAGAAACGTGATCCTAAGTTTGCAAACGCCAACAAGTCTTCATTATGGGAAATCAACCAGTTTGTTACCCACTACCATCCAACAATTGCCATCTATGCTACGTCATTAATCGAAGGTACCCAACAACCTAAGCCTGATTTGGGATTATTTACATTATCACATTTCTTGGATAGATTTGTGTACAAGAACTCTAAGCTGAAGGCCACCACCAAGGGTTCGTCTATTATGCAACCTTTAGGAGGTGCTCATACTGGATCCTTATTAGTACGTGCTACTAATGTTATGAACGGAGGAGTGCCAGTAAATACCGAGGATTGGTTAGCTAAGAAGGTAAAAGACATCAAGCCTGATGAAAAGTTCTTCCATCAATATTTCACCAGTAAGGTGAATAAGGTCAAGACCAAGAAGGAAGAGCAAGAAGTTGAAAGTGACGAAGAAGTTGCGGCTGCAATGGAAGACGACGAAATCTGGAAGGCATTAGTTAAGTCCAAGCCTGACGTCGAAGAAGGTGACGAAGAAGACGAAGGATTTTCTGATATGGATGAAGCAGATTTCTCGGACTTGAGTGAAGATGAAGAAGCCGAGGAAGCTGAGGAAGCTAAAAAAGAAGTTGATGCTGAGGAAGCGGGAGAAGACCAAGACGCATTTAATGAAGAAGAAGGAGAGATGTTTGGTATTAACGAAGAAGATGAACTTGATGATTCTGAAGTAGAACTCAAGATGGTGGCAGAGTCTGGATCCGAATCCGAATCCGAATCCGAACCCGAAGCTGAGGTCACTAAATCCAAGAAACGTTCCAAATCTAGCGAGAAGAAGTCCAAGAAGGTCAAACTCAACAGTTTACCTGTGTTTGGATCTGTTGACGATTATGCTCAATACTTGGACTCAGAAGATGAAGATTTTTCATAGTTTTAAATTTGGTAGTATCCGATCATATATAAAATACTACAGTAACTAAAGGTGTTAAGTATCCTAATTGTAGCTTGAAATTTATAAAACAGACTTTTTTTTAGATATGAGATGGTAGAATTATTGAATTTTTTTTTATACTACTGAAAATATTATATTGAAATAGCTTTGTAGTTTATGCGTTTAAGTGCCATGTTCAAAGATAATTTAGACGATTCTATCCCGCGATCTTGAATCAGGACATATTCAGCCAAGAATGTCACATCTAGAACATCTATGAATCGATCACTTGCATCAGAGTTGAAGTTGATTGACGCAAGAACTTGAATCAAGTTGAAATGTCCGGCAAAAGAATATCAATTAAGAAAATGTCTGACGCAAGAACAAATTGAGTTGAAAATGTCTGACGAAAGAACACGAATCAGGCGCCAGTATACAGAACGGTAAAATACGGCAATTTGCCCAATGAAAGTGCTTAGATGACTTCCCAATAGCGTATTAATTTCGATTTCTGTCGGAAGGTTCAAATTGGTTTCAAAACGATTTCGCCGTTTTGGATTTTGTCAATTTGACTCCATTCTTTCTCGTGTCATTTTCTTCCCTCATCCCCATTAGTCTTCATCATCTTATCTCCTTTCGTTTTATATTAGCTTACAGAATACTGAACGTATTCACTATCCACTTATATTAGATATACTTCTCTCGGCTCAGTATTAACGTCAGAAGGTTAACTCCCCGCGTTCTTGAATTCTCCTTTTAACCGCATACCTGCTACGTCCTGGCTTTTGTGTTCGGTTTTTTGACCGATTTGTCGTTTCTTTTTCTGCTCTTAGCTTTTTTCGCAATGTCAACGGTGGTCAAAAAACGGCATTGCACCTGAAGCTGTAAGTTGGCCATGAATCCCATATCCGAGGAATCACGAAACCAGTCCGCCAATCCCCTATGACCCAAGGTGGAAGATACACAAACTATTAAAAGAGCAAAAGCAGCCTAATATCTGCAATTACATACAATAAAGAAATCACGGACTTAAAATAAGCGAAAAAGAAATCCTTCTACGGAACATTCAATTACATTTTTCTAGAAGTCCACTTTTATATTTAACTACTACTTGTCAGTTTCTTCTCTGGAAAAGAATTTGCGTCCTTGGGATCAGATCTTGACATAATAGAGTCACCTCCATAACGCAGATAACTATTAATCCGTAAACTAAAGTCTTTCTAATCAGATAAGCAAAAGTATTAATATTGAAGAACATATTAGTTATTAAAGCTAGTCCATATTTCATCACGTCTAGTCACATTTCATCACATTTAATAACGTCTCATCACGTCTCATCACATTTAATTACATTTAATTACATTTAATTACATTTAATCACATTCATCACATTTCATCATGAACAGTTTAAAGGCACTCAAAAACGGGTTCGATATATGTGTTCTTGGAGAACCAGCCTCTGGAAAGTCCTCGTTGATCCTCTACTACCTCCACCAGACATTTATCCAATCAGATCGCTCGATCGAAGACTTATATACCAAGGTTATCATAAATGGCCCGATTTACAACGAAATCACCATCCTTGACACATCGTCGCTTTCAGACACATATTCGAAATCAAGAAGGACACAGATCTCAAATACTGAGACGATCCTTTTTGTGTATGCCATTGACAACTTTGATTCTTTTCAGTCTATCGAAGATGTATGGCAACGTCTAAAGAGCTTCAATAACAACTTACCTCCCATAGTAATCATCGGTACGAAGTGTGATTTAGAGAGTCAGCGTCAAGTTTCGTACGACGAGGGGGTCAAAATGGCTAGAACTTTGGGGGCTATACATTTTGCAGAATGTTCGGCTAAATTGGGAGTGGGAATCAATGAAGCGTTCCAACCATTAGTCGCCACAGTTCTCAAATCTAGAAACAGAGAAAGCGCAACTGCGCCAGTAGCATTTAATGGAGGAGTCGGAAATGTCTCTCAAGAAAGGCGGCAATCGATCAAATCTATTAAATCAATGAAATCTATCAAATCGGTGAAATCAATAATATCAACAAAATCAATCAAATCAACAAAATCAATACAATCGGCAAAATCAGTGTCTGGAAATTCCCCAGAATCCCAAAATACTAAGAGATCCCCAACATCTGTACAACTGAAATCAATTGACAAGTCAAGAAGTATACAAACAAAAGAAGTCCCGGAATCGAAATCGTCGTCGGGTTGTTGTACTATCACTTAGAGTTCCGTTATTGATATCCATCTCCCTATCATAAAAATTCTTACGCTATCCGTCTCGTTAGAACCACCCTCTCATTAGACCTCTCATCATCCCTTATCATCCCCTTGCATTTTTACTCATCAGTGCTCTGCGCTACTTGCATATTTTATAGCATATTTTATAGACTACTATAGAAATTGTTCATTCATGATTCTTCTAGATTAGTGTTATATTAAATCAGTTACTTACTCATATCGATGCGTTGTCGGATATATGAGAGAAACCTCGGAATTGCTCTTGCATCTCAGATGTAAGGACGGTGTCGACAGGGGTCAATCTTGGGGTTTCAGAGGTAAACTCTTGGTCGAAATTACTGTAATCATGTTCTGATGTAATTTCAGGAATGTATGGTGCTTGGATACGACAGTGGAATACGTCATCGAAGTTGACGTCGTGGAAATATGGATGTTCCATAATCTCTTCTGCATCTCGCTCACCACTTCCAAGACGAGTAGCGGCATCTTTGGTCAACAATCCTTGTAATACCAACACAGTTTGACGTGGCATACTGATAGGATATCTTACATCATCGTGCTCGATTGCATTGAAGATTTCGTCTTCATCATCACCTTTGAATGGTGATTGACATAAAAGCATTTGGAAAAGTAAAACCCCCAATGCCCACCAATCGACGTTTCTGTCGTATTGTTTTCCAGCAATGATTTCTGGCGCCATGAAATCGGGCGTACCACAGAATGTTCCCGTAGTATTGTTGTGCCATATGTTCTCCTTACATAAACCATAATCCCCAATCTTGATATGCCCCTGGGTTGTTAACAAAATGTTATCCAACTTCAAATCACGGTATATGATCCCATTATCGTGGAAATACTTTAATCCCAACAACACTTCACAGGCGTAGAATTTGGCTCTTTTGGCTGAGAATCGGGACTTTTGAATATGCCACATCAAGTCACCTCCAGAAATGTATTCCATCACAAAGTAAATACGATTTTCGGTTTGGAAACAACAGTGCAAGTTCAACAAGAACGGATGCTTTTCCTTATTAGCAGTCAAGAAAACTCTCTTTTCTGATTTCACACTGTCTGCTTCGTCGTTTTCAACGATAAAATCTTTCTTCAATACTTTAATGGCACACAAATTCAGCGTATGTCTGGATTCTGCCAACATAACCTTTCCGAAATTACCTTTACCCAAAACAGCCAAGAATTGGAAGTCATCCAAGCCAACCTTTCTACGACGACGTCTGGATTTATGAGGTGATACTGTTTGTGCTTCAGATGGAACAGCCACTGGCTCCTGGTTGAGTGTTGCGTGTGGTGCAATATATTGTTGGGTCTGGTTATTTTGATAGTTGAGATCAGAAAAGTCGTTTGCCGCCTCTATCTTAGGCTCACTTTCAAATGGATTGATAGGATGTTGTTGAACTGGTTCAATTGGTGCTTGGTATCTTTGTTCTTGCTGTTGTTGTTCGTACATTTGATTTTGTAATTGAGCTTGTTTATATTCTTCTTCTTCTTGTTGACGTTTCTCATTCTCATAATCAACATCTGAAGGAGGAGCTCTTCTGTTTGGTGATTTTGTGTAGGGGGACAACACAGGCTCTTGTTGTACAACATTGGTTTCAGTAGGCAATCTGGAATTGAATTCTTTCTCGGGTTCATCGTCGTAGTAGTTGCCGTCGACACTCGAGTCTAATGTAGATTCAGATGCCTTTGAAACATGAATAGAGGGTGGAGTAGGAATGACTTCAAGAGACGGAAGTTGTTGATATGGTTGTCGTTGGTATGGTTGCTGTTGATACTGTTGCTGGTGTGGGAGAGCTGGAAGCTTTTGGCGGTGTTGAGGAGGTTGTTTGACTGGAGCTTTGGTAGACTTGATTGTCATCAAAATCTTGTTGGCCATTTCCATCGACATACCACAGAAATCAGGCACCAAATGAGTACAGTGAGCATGACACATCACACCACACTCACTACATTTACGGACATTCTTCTTACCCCAAGGTAAGATGTATCCACAATGACAACACCACTTAGTACCGTGGTTGGCGACAGGGTCAAACCTATGCGGAATGCGGTGATTCAACTTGGTCTCATCATCAGCATCAGTACTAGATTTGGAAATACATTTTGTAACAACTTTTTGATAACATTTCTTGTGGCAAAGAAACTTACAATCTTGACATTGGAAGCCAGTATAACGCAAGAATTCTCCACAGAGTGCGCAGCACATAATATTGTAGAATTGCTTTTGAACAAACTGATGTCCGTGTTGTTCAAACACTTCCTCATTCTTTTGACGAATAGCACCATGACGACCAAGGGCACCCATGAACTGTTTGTTTGTTTGGTTTGTTTTCTCGAAACTCATGCTAACCAATATTTGCCCCACAGGTTCCAAACTTAACCAGGTACTGATTTGAACTTTTCCATCAGATACATTCGAAGACTCTGAAGTTGCTGGTGGAGGAGCATTGTTGAATGGATTTGGTGCTGATTGAAGCGAGGATGAGGTACCAGCACTCTTAGGTAATGAAGGATCAATATCTTCGCGTGACAAGTAAGAAGCTGAGAGCCACCCACTTGAGCCTAGTTCATTAGCAACTTTCTTTTTACGAATCTCCTCAGTTATATCTGAAATAAGGGCCCAGTTGACTGCAACAGGCACTAAACTTGTTCCCGATTTATCAAACACCGAGAATTCAAGTTCATTACCCTTATCGACGTCAAAAGTATATTCTTCGTTCCATTTACCAGTCCTGGAGCCCCGAGTTCTAGCTTTTTCAACATCATCTACCTTTATGCAAACAATGGTCTCTGGTCTTTTGGAAAACATAGGAGACGCAATATGGTCGATATCTCTAATACAAGTAACGCTGATTGTTAGTTTACCACTCAAAGGTTTTCTTGCATGTTTTGAACCAGACATCATATCAAAATCACGATTGACGTCTTCAAAGTCAATGTGCATATTTTGGTATTTTTTCAACGCTTTATTAAGCAATTGAATACGTTGATCACTCTCGATTCTTCCACCTTCAGCAGCACTACTTGAAGATTTATCACCGTCCATCAAGTACAAATGTGAGATTTTTTCATTAGCTTCACGATATTGATTTTCCACTTGTAATTTGAATTGTAGTTGTTGTAACATATGTTGAATTTTATGCCCCAACGAAGGACATTCGTATTTGACCAAATCAAATCTCGAGTAAACAGGTCTGTCATGTTTAACAACTTTCTGAGGCGAATCAGGGGTATTCTGTTGATTTAAAGTGACCTTCGCCAATGATTCATGAAGATAATCTATGTTAGATTGCGTTTCTCTGATCTGGGTGTTACACCTCTGAATCACCTCTGCATTATTGGTTTTTTTCTTTAATGCTTGAAACCCTTGAATAAGTTTCTGTTCTCTTTCGATTTTACCTTTAATGTTATTTAAAACATCTTCGGGATTTTGCGACATGGTGGTCTATTAATCACGAGAAACGATTTTCAACACTTCTGACGTTGGAACAATATTCTCGTTGTGTGGTTAGCTAAGTGGATCGTTTGTAGTTTCGATCTTATCCAGCCAGATCAGTTTCTGTTAGATCAGTTACCGCTAGATCAATTTCCGCTAGATCTGTTTATACTAGATCAACTTCAGATCGGTTCAAATCAGATCTAAAAATTAGGCAAAATACTCAGATCAATGAATCAGTCAATACCTATTGATTGCGTCAGTGTAGTATTGGTACTTCAGTCAGTATTGATGACTTTCGTATAGATTGTTGTCGTGATGTATTGAACGTCCTGGCGTGTATAAATTAAATTTTTGAGTTTTTATGTGGATGTTGACTGTTTTCCAGATCGAGGAATTTATGTCACGTGACACAATCACGTGCATTTTTATTACTTACATGATGGTGCCTTAAGATATGAACAACACTACAATATAGTAGGTAGAATATATAAGGAAGTATCAAATGGTCGTATATAGCCCTAATTCTAACGAAAATTGCCATACTTATGGATTTAAGCAATTCTGTTAACACCACCAGAATACGAGCCTCCAAACCCCATATTTTCTGGAGTAATCTCATACATTTTCTACCAGGTTTGTGGCTCAAGTTATGAGTGAATATTCTTCGGGGTTAGCAGATTCTTCGTATTGAGCCGTATTGCGTAAAATTCTTCGTATGGAGTAGAATTGGTTGTATTGAGATCCCACAATTATATTTTTAGTAGGATATTATGAAAGATATGGGGCCAGTCGAATGAGATGAAGATATTGTAGATGGCTGCGAAAGCCACGATGTAGTTTGGATCACTATGACGTTCATGTATTGAATTCTGTGAGGACAAGTTGCTATATGTGAAGTTTGAAGTTGATATATGAAGTTGTAGCTCAAATAAGCTTCTTCATCTGCTATTACACCTACAGTTACAATCAGGTACCGGACACACGTAATGCTTTGAAAACCATTCTTCTGCATGGTGTGCATGGCAGCCATGATTGCAACTCAAACAGAAACTAAAACATTCTCTAAATCTGTTTTCGATCTTATTTGCAGTCGTAGACTCCACCAACTTTTCCGATGGTTCGAGAGGAAGGGGAGTTCCAAGGGTTAAGAGACAGATGGAGCATCGTGGTAATGGGGCTCCACAATGAGGACACGACGAAATATCGAGATTTGATTGCTTCTGATGATTCATCTTGTTAAATTGCTTCAACAACGTTTGGTTGGTATTAGTAGATGTGTTAATGCTATTAACATCAACAACGCTGTTGGTATTAGTGTTGTTGTGTGTGCTATCGCTTTCAGCATTATGTCTTGATTTTGATAGGTTCTTGTTACATCTCATACACTGCAAGTAAACTTGTTTCGGCATAGCTTTTAATGTAGCATTTCCCAGAGAGTTCTTGGACAACCGAGTACGGTTGACATCGAACTTTGCTCGTACACTAAACAAACCCCAACTGTTTAAAAGGTTCCGATAACAATCCACCCAATGCTTCACTCTTTCATCAGCAAAGTATCTTGGACATCCAAACGAAGAAATTAAAGCTGCAGTTTGTACATCACTAGTTCTATCGACGAAACTCTGTAACAAATCAATTCCTTTTGGAGTTATACCGGTGAGAATCAATCCTTCCAACTCTCCCTTGTTCACGACACTTTCTGCAATTCTATTCAAATAAACATCGAGATCTTTGTCTGATAAGAATCTTAATGCAACACCCAATCTTTCTCTGAGTGGTAACGAATGTTCATCCAAAACATCCCACCAATCGTTGTCAGCAATAAATGCAAAAATAGCTCTCAAATAAGGATCATCAAGTTCGGACGCCATTTTTCTACACTGATCCTTCCACGGACTATTAACATTTGAGTTTTTGTATGCCAAATATCCAGCAACGGCAGTGGACATCAATCTTAATCGTTCCTTCTTAGCATTGGCTAAGATATTAATTGCTTTGGGCACATCTCCATGAAACACCGCCCAGCCAGCAGCTTTCTCGGTAAATCCAAGAGATACAAGAACTTGCAATTTTTCTTCAAATTCAGTGTCATTTAGATACCATCCAGAAACAATCAAACAAAGTTTACGCTGTGCTTTTCTTTCACTATTACTTGGAATAGTTATTCCTGCCGTCTTCTTGCCCTTTGAAGCAATAATTGATTTAACAGCAGAAGAAAACCACGTCTGTGTTAAAATCCCAGAATCTTGATTTACAGTATGGCTCCTACTCTTCAATTCTTCAATACCTTTCCAGATTCCAAAGACACCTTGATAACCTAAATCAATTCCTTCGGAAACCATGGTTCCCTTATCCAAAGACTTTTTTGCAAGCGATAACCATTTCCAAGTATTTCTCAAAAACAATTGATTATCAAGAGAATTCAAGCTTTCTAAAACACTAGTATTATTATCACAATCAATGCCATAGCCGATTTGTGCTCTTTTCCTTATTATACAGCAAATATCATTGCTTATAACATCTGAAGAGTCCAAGAAATTATTGAGAGGGATGAAATCCTCCTCATAATCATCATTGTAAACGTTTTGATTATTCAAAGCTATACTTTCGTCATCAACCGTGGAGTCCATTTCCGAGTATTCCTGACTATATTTTCTGTCGTCGTTTAAAGCCAAATCCACCATTCTGCTTACAGAGTTTTTGTGGTTTTTGTTGATTGCAACCGTACTTCCATTCTTTGGAGAGCCTTTATTTTCATAATCATAAAACTCACGGTCGTAAATGAACTTCGACATCGTACCTTCTGGCCCAGCCATGGTAAATTCGTTATAAGAATTGAAATCCAAAGCTTCCACACATTCAATTACCGGCATACGAAAAACTGAACCAGACTGTCTCATACAAACAAAATTCGTGGACGTGTTTGAGGTAATATCTGGAGAATAGTCAAACGATAAGACTCTTTCGTAAGCAGTTTTGACATCCAAAACCATTGAAACAAACAATGACTCTTCATTTTGCTTGTATAGTTGAGATGCTTGCGACTTTAAGCTTTGTAGAACTGATAAATTTGATTTTCGAGAGCTACTTTCCGAGAAAGTCGACGTATTGGTGGCCGGCACTACACCAGTGTGCCATCTTCTGATCAAATCACCATTAAAAACCGCAGAAAACTCTCCTTTTCTAATGGTCGAATATCGAACGCACGGATTCTGATTCTTTCTCGAAGATACGTCGTTTAATAACTTTTCAAACTGTAATACAGGTGATTCTGAAATCAAATTCGAGGAAGACGACGTTTTTTTCGAAATGCTAGTCAATTTCCTTCGGTCCCACACTGCCAACGAGCCGTCATCACTAAATGACTGAAATAAATGATTCTGAAAATGATCAATTGTGAGTCCAAGGACATATTTGGTTGACATTTGGAACACAGGTTGTTCCTGTCTCAAGTCTATTTCCCGTAAAAACTTGTATGAACCACAAACCAAACTGCTTTCACGGTCGGGATAGAAGATTGTCGAGATGATCGCTTCGTTGGGTATGTATGTGGTCATTGGTCTCTTTATATGATCATTTGTGCTGTTTCGTGAGTAGTGTTCAATGTTCCAAATCTGCAACGAATTGTCTTGCCGTCCCTTGTCGAACCCTCCCACAACCAAGTTGTTATTGTTGAAGCTTATGGAGTTACACGGGCGGTTTTGTTTTGGCCGCAACGTCAAAATGGAAGATGTGTCAGACAAGACATCAAATATCGAGATGTTTCCATTCAATAGTCCAACACCGGTTATACCTCTGTTTTGTTGTGAATATGATGAGCATTGGATGTTTTCAAAACCAGCTCTACTGTTCTTTTTGATAAGTTCATTCGATTCGAGTCCTGGGTCCTCATGGTTAGTTTGGTAAAGTACAACTTCGTCTCCAATGGGATTTATTGCGATGAATTGTTGTTCGAAGTCGTTGTCCCAGTTTAAAGCTCTCACTATGGTACCACTCATTGTGGATATGGGAGTTTAAAGACGTTTAGAGGTTTATGGAGTAGCGGTTGTGATGTAAAAGTTGATTTTGTTATCAACGCGAGGTAGTGCGCAAGTAACTGAGCTTAAGTAACTGAGCGAAGCGAAGTTGCTTGAGCGGGATCTGTATTAGATCTTTGAGTGAATGATCAGATAATAAAGTAACTGAGCGGGATCTGTATTAGAAATATGAGTGAATCAGACAATTCTGACGTTGTGTGAGCTCTGTAAATCTTTGAGAGTTCAGACAAAAAAGTGACTGAGCGAAGTGAAGTAGTTCGAGCGAGATCTGAGCAAGATCTGTATTAGATATATAAGTGAACGATCAGACCATACAGATGTTGTGCTGATAATTCAACTCCTTGCTCTAAACGACTCCAGCTCTACAGAGCTACAGCGACTGACTATTCACGTCAAAGAATATCTCTCTCAGTAGATTCAAACCTATTAATGGAGATTAATGTATAGACTCCACATTTCAGGAGGAAAGTATAATTGTCCCAGCCAAAGTTTGTGAATTAAAGAATTTGAATAGTGAATATTAATGGAGATTTAGTGGAAATATCAAGAATCACGATATCCCATAATCCAAGTTTGGAACTCTTATTGAAACTATAATTGAACTCTAATTGAAACTATAAAAATGACCAAACTGTTTGATACAATTAATATTGCAATTTACTGCTCAGTTTATATATTTCTACATGTCTCGAAGTGTAATCAAAATAACTGAATTTTGCAGCCATATATAATCCTGTAGTGGTCTGAACTCAAATAACAGCTTGAAGAGTAAGAGGATTGTAAAGTGTTGTCGGACCAGTAATTATGATCAGGGAGGATTCTTTTGATCATTTATAGATTCCACTACGTGCCACAGAGTTGTATATAAAGTAGCCATTTTTCTATTTTACTATGAACCATCAACCATATAAACCTCCTGATATAGGATACACAAAATAGAGGAAAATAAATTCTGTAAAACATGTTCACATTTAAAATGTAATGAATCTTATGAATAGTTATCAACTACAGGGAAAACTCCGTAGATGTATGTCCAGGTAGGTTTGATAAACATTATTCTTCTCTTCTAATAACTTTAATCACCATTTCATACTGCTTTCTGTATTGCTCTTACTCTCATAGCAATTAGAATTCTTGATTCCGAGTTTCTTCAATTTCCTCGAGATTTGTTAGAGATGAGAGATGAGAGACGAATGAATTCAGATATTTCATAGATTTCACAGATTTCACAGATTTTACATATATTGAGATTCGTGCAAGTCTTGGAGATATTTTACTTGGCCTAGCTAACAGCATCAATATAATCTAAACAAATTGTAGAGTATAATAAGTAATTTTCCGAGATTTATGACAATTAGTTGTAGAGATTCCGCTAATATCGAGGATTAGAGGTCTCTACAAGATTCCTATATCTGACATATTCATCACAAAATAATTGGAACAACTTCTACTTAGGCATAGATTCTTATCACAATTTTATGAGGATTTGCTTTAATTGGCTCCGAGAAACCATTAGTCGCCATCCATAATGGCTGCGAATATATGTGATCACGTATTTGTAGCTCTTCATCACCCATTGGCTATTAACTACCGAGCCTACTTAATTATCAAGTCTAATTTGGAGCTCAAACCAAATCATCAATTCTAGAATCCAAATATCAGAGCATGAAAACTCTAGAATCTGTACCAATTCAAATGACGGAATCTAGTTTCAGTCAAAACTACACAGAATCCAGTTTTAGTCAAAGATACACAGAATCTAATTCCTCCAATTCCATGTAACCTGTTACTGGATCAAAATAATCGAAATAAGTCTTCGGTTGTACCTCTCAACTTCTTAATTAGTAAACCGAGCAAAGTCTAGTTTTGATGAAATGGCTCACAATACAAATTTGCCACAAAAAATAACGTCACACTACTTTCATATCAAGGTTACAGGGACGACGAAGTCTAAGGTACCAGAGGACCGTTGAATTAGCTAAGAGTAACTAAGACAACCAAGGTAGTTTGAAATGGCATAGAGAAAATTTCATTCCTTATCCCAAAAAGGTAATTAATGAAATCCGATCCAGATCACGATATGGTCTAGATCTCTTGAGTTCACGCATAGAGAATGAGGTTCATTCCGCATATAAGAATCTGATGGCATAGAATAAGGTTCCATCCGGATATAAGCGTCCAATGGCATAGATTCTTCATGGAATGTGCAGGATAGCAAATTTTATTTGCGACACATATTTTCGACAATTTCAGACACTTTTTTCCAAGGAAATTTTAAATATTTGACCTCGCATCGGTGAACTAATACGAGTTAATTAATACATTATAGTTATCGTGAAGACCGTAATTAATAGTCAATATCCTAATTAATTAACTCTTCTAATAATTTTCAATAATTTCAATAAGTTCAATAATTCTCATGCTTGATTTTGTCATAGCCTTTCTTTTGTTATTTCTCCTTTTACAATTTCTTTTCTAACCTTTAGAGAGAGCAGGCGTCCTCTAACGTTTCTGAACTATTATTTGTAATATACGATACTACATTCTCAGTTTCAAATTAGTTGAACTTCGCCATCTGTGTCGCAAATCTAGACCAATTTCTGTCACAGCAAATAAATTTTCTGTCGCGGCAAATTGGCGACAGAAATACGTCCACGCTCAAAACACTACAACTGAAAATTTTTCACTATACTTCGATTCGTAAGTGCTGCATCTAAAGATCAACAGAGTAAGTACGGTATACAGAATAGTGAGACTGTCTTCCCTCAAGCGTAGTGTAAGCTATCAATGTCAAAGATGACAATTGTGTTAACCCATGGATTTGTATTACCCCATTGATTTTCGGATTAACTCATCAAGCTCAAAAATATGATTTGTCTTGGAGCACTGCCGACCGTTGAACGCATCCGAGCACTGGTTTTTTTTCACTTTGAAGCTCTAATTCGGGATCTCCTTACACTGATTCTGACTCCAATTCCGCACAAGTAACAATCAGCTCCTAACTTACTCAAATAAGTCCAGATTCAGTAAATGCATGTATTATGCAGGATTGAAGACGTTCCAAATCCCTACCTTTAATACTCCCCTTTAGGTATATTAATGAAGTGCGTAAGGTTAGGATTTTTCTTTTTCTGCGAGATTCATCAACCTAACCCGGTGATTATGCCTTCGCCGTTAGATATAAGGTATAGTCGAGTAATTCAAGTGAAAATTTTCACCTACAGATGTATGGCACGAAGACCAAAATCCAGGCTTCGTAGTCCAAATGCAGGTTTTAGGTTCTTTTTATCTGTAGATGGTTTTTTTATATAAGGCTTAACAATCTCGAATAATCAGATAGAGATTTTTTATTAAGTCAATCTTCATACATTCCTTTAACCTGCCTTTGTCGTACACTCCTTTGTCTACTTAGTCACTCTTTACTAGTCTCTCCTTACTTGTCACTCCTTACTTGTCATTCATTATAAAATGTTGTTCACTAATTTCGCAACTTTGCTCACTATCGCTATTACTGCTTCTGCAGCTCCAGTCAAGAGAGAAAACACCTGTTCTTTTCCTACAGACAAAGGTTTGGTTTCCGTCACTCCTGGCTCATCAAACGCCGGTTGGGCCATGAGTCCTGACCAACAATGTACCGCTGGTTCTTACTGTCAATACGCTTGCCCACCAGGTAAGTTGGCTGCCCAATGGGACAAAAGTGCTACTACTTACACTTACCCACAATCTCAAAACGGTGGTTTATACTGTAACGACGATGGTACTCTTTCTAAGCCATTCTCTGAAAAAGACTACTGTGTCGATGGTGAAGGTACCGTCCAAGTTAGCAACAAGGCCAGTGGAAATGTCGCTTTCTGTCAAACCGTCTTGCCAGGTAACGAAGCCATGTTAATTCCTACCAACATTGACGGTGGTCAAACTGAAACCATTGCCGTTCCAGGTCCTGACTACTGGGCCGGAACTGCTGCCCACTACTACATCAACACCCCAGGTGTTTCTACCGACGACGCTTGTGTCTGGGGTTCTACCAGCAAGGCCCAAGGTAACTGGTCTCCTTACGTTGCTGGTTCCAACACTGACCAAAGTGGTAACACCTATGTTAAGATTGGTTGGAACCCTAAATATCTCGATGACTTCAAGGGTATCAATCCAAGCTTCGGTATCAGAATCACTTGTGACAAAGAAGGTGACTGTAACGGTTTAGAATGTGAAATTGATCCATCCAAGACCGGTTACAATGGTATCTCTGGCTCATCCAAGGATGTCAGTTTGGATGCTGCTTACTGTGTTGTCACCGCTAAGAACAATGCTAAGGCCACCATCGAAGTCTTTTCTGTCTAAAATTATAAAATTCTCACGTTCCTCGTTTTCTTCTAGATTGTTTTAATAGAGTTGTATATAGAAATATACTGGTTTTTGGTTTATACGATATTTTGTAGATAGCAAATTTTGCAGCCATTCGCGCGAAAAGTGATGTTTAAATTTGCAGCAATCCTTCTTTAGTGCAAACGCTAATAGTTATTTGATAAGTGGGTGTGGAGGAAATAGTTCGTAAGGTAATATGGAGCCAGGGCAGTGTAGGGGTCAACAAGGGTGGATCATTTGCCCGTAATCTCTACCATGGAAAATGCTACTGAAAAACGTATGTGAATACTTACAGTCAAAGAAATAGGTGCGTTATGTTTGGATGGAACAGAAACCAGTACGATCCCAAACCGTTTTGAAACATCTTGAGTTATTTGATGTTAGCCAAGGACAACGACAGCAAATATGTACTATAAAAATATGAGCTATGAACAATACGTACTATGAACCAGGATTCGGAGTAGGTACCCACCCTGAATCAACGAGACCTGTGAGACAAACTTTATCAAAACCAATAAAGCAATTTATTTACACAATTCACCTTTTCATTTGATCCACATTCTATCGATACGTATACGTTTCCCTGTGATTTATAAGAAAGGGTCAGTTCTTTGGCTTCTGATAATTATATACAGGAGAATTGTAATTTACTATACTGATAAAGGGCCGAGTTTTGCAGCCAGTGTGCTTGGTGGATTGATAGAGAGAGATTACGACTTGATTATGGTACAGAGGAGATATGAGATATGAGACAGGAGTTATGAGTTATGAGATATCTACGACATATTGGGATTTTTATAACAATTGGGAGCGCTTCTACATCAACGACCATTCATAGGTGGATGAATCTAAAGACTTTTATCGAGTTCAATCAATATCCATTTATGGACTTATAGGCTTATGGGATACGACAAATCCATTAGAATACCCATGGACAAGTTATTCTTATAGATGTTCCGTAGTTTAACATGTCAGATACACAATGAACATTGATGAAAGACGAAGAAATTCATTCAAGTGCTGAACAGTGTGTTATTTTCTAGAATATAACTCCTGTGCCTAGAGGACTCACGGAACCCACTTTCAAACTCTGAAACAAACAGCTACGTTTCTAGTTTGTTAAATGGATTTCTTAAACGACATATTAGAAAGTTGACCTCAAGAATTATTTAGGGAGCCGATGGTCGACTACAAGGGCCGGTAATTGACAATGTTCTATTACTTTTGACTTTATACTCTCTAAAAATGGAGGAAGATTCAAGAAAGATCGAGAATTTCAACAAAAACATGTTACAGCAAGTTTCATACCACTATGATAAACTAGTGGAAATTAATCACCAAAGATATAATGAAAATCGTAAAAGAAATAAGAGAATTTGGGGAAGGGGGAGAATATCTATAATCTTTACTAGAAACGTTAAGAATCATGGGGTTCAATTATACTTGTTCCAAAGGATGGGACACTATAGCAATTACAGACGAAATTCCACAAAGAAGAACCCATTTGGGATATATTATAGTATCGTCGGATACTCAAGTCGATGAGCTAGAAATATACTGCCATTGGACAAACGTGAAAAACGCATTACGAAGGAAGGTATATATATCCAACCTAGTTGAAGATAAATTAACAAAAGAAAGGTAAAATCCATTGGGAGTATTTTATAAATTGCATTTCGTGATCCGTATTTTATCCATTTCAAGAACGATTACACACCTATGAATTTAGATGAATAGTTTGATGAACTGGTACTTTTTAAAAATCTTATTCAGCTAGGATGTCCGTCGAGAGATCTATGATTAAAAAAGCTACACATCCCCGATCATCTACATGAATACCCAATTCAAAGTATTAGCAACAATTATTCTTGAATCTATGTATAGAAGGAATAACAAATGAAAAGACAAGAGATGGCTGAAGATTTCTAGAATTCTAGAGAAGATTTCTAATATACCTAGAGAAGATTTCTGGTATCACTAGAGCAATCATCAACCAATTGTCTCTGTTGTGAAGGATGTGAGGAATATGTTATGACAAGGAAACAATGTATTTACGAGGATAATGTATATTCGTTATATATTATCCATTTGAATGTTTCCTCTTTTTTTCGAATTTTAAGGTTTTAAAGATTCTATGATATCGGTGGTTGTGATATGAGACGATTAACCTACCAACAAGGTTTCATCGTCGGTGAATTCATAGGCTGGGATTTCCAAGTTTAATGGGGCTGGACCTCTTCTGATTCTACCGGAGATATCGTAATGGGAACCGTGACAAGGACAGAACCAACCACCGAAATCACCAGCTTCACCAATAGGGACACAACCCAAATGGGTACAAATACCCAACATAATTAACCATTCTGGTTTTTGGACACGGTCAGCATCGTTTTGAGGATCTCTTAAAGTTTTGATATCAATTTGGTTGGCCTCGTCAATTTCTTCGGCGGTTCTGTGTCTGATGAAAACTGGTTTACCTTGCCATTTGACAAGAACGTTTTTACCTTCAGGGATGGCACCTAATTTGACTTCAACCTTGGCCATGGCCAAAACATCGGCAGATGCAGCGAGAGATGAAAGGAAAGTTTCAACGGTGGATTTGGCACCAGCGGCGGATAATAAACCCATGGATCCAACCATGAAGTAGGTGATGTTTCTATTGGCATCTCCAGATCTCTTGTTCAAGTAAGAGGTGTAGTCTGGATGTTGGTAGTTGGATAATGTAGAGGTGGTGGAAGATAAAGTTCTGACGGAACCTAAATGTTAGTATTGGAAAGATGGAGAATGACGATGATGATGAAGAATAGTTCATTTGCTGTTACTGAATGGTGAAATAAACGTATAATTGTGAACTAAATGGCCCCTTCTCACCATTGGTAATGATTTCAACTCCACTCATTAAAATCTCTCTTCATTTCATTAATTCTCTTAATTTCATTTATTCCATCATCAAATGTCCCACTACTGATAATTACCATCAGGGAATACAAATCACATACCTCTCAATCCTAATCCACTTCTCAAAGATCTAAAAGCAAGAGACGACATTGTTTAATATTATATGTTCTTAATCAAACGACGATACAAGCTCTCCTTATTTAGAGTTCTATATGTTTTGAAAAGTTTTGTTATTTGGTTTGCACCATTTGAGAGTGTGCACCAAAAGTTTTTCTATGGTCTAATGATTTTTTACTGATTTCTAATTGGTGGATTTTTTCGAGGGTTACCCGGAGAGAGCAATTTGGGTAGAGCTACAAGAGAGAGTGAAGAAATGTGATATGGGGCAGTTATGAGCTGGACTAAAGCTATGAAATGTCTAAGAATCTCTTAATTAGGTGTATAATGTTAGAGTTAGCTAGAGCAAATATAGAAAAGACTGAGTGTAGTGAATATTAGTGAATTAGAAGAGTATTGAATGCAAATAAGTCGTAGCGAAATCTAAATATTAGTGGAGATTATTGAAAATTAGTGAACCAAAGTGAATATTATTGGTGATTTAGTTTTTTTTCGAAGAAAACTCCATTAAAAACCTCGGTAAAGGTTTTGTGGTTTAGTGAGAAAATTGTCTTGTACTGAGAAGAATAACTGGGGATACAGACGAAATGGACCAAGAAGTTACTGAGTACCAGCAAATATATCCTAATAAGCAGATAAGTTCTATCAGGTATGTCTATACTGCCCAAATTTCATCTTTTTGAATTACTGAACTTTGAGAAAGAACTTAAAATAATTTCTATTAATATTTACCAATAATGGTACTTTGATAATCGCTATTGATTTACTGAAATTGGTACTACTCGTAATTATCGAGAGAGCATATATTTTAGTGAAACTTAGTTAGTTTTTGTAGCTAAAGAAAGACTGGCAGTTATTCAGCAATAGCGGAGACAGCCTTCAATTCTTGTTCCTCTTCTAAGCAAATGGTTAGATTTCTCAGTAGATATTTATTGAGTGTACAAAGAACGCAAGAATTCAAGAATCCACAAATACTCCATGAAATCTCACTAATATTCGTTAAAACTCGCTAATGTTCACTTGGATTCACTAAATCTCACTGATATTCGCTTATTCTCACTAAGATTCACTTAGATTCGCTAAATATCCACAAATATTTAATACTTCGCTGCACTCAGTATTCTCACAGTGCATTCTTCTATCGACCTTCTATAGCTTCAAGCCATAGCTTTCCTAGATATTTAAGCAGATCAAGTATTCTCGTCTACTTGATTCCAAACCCAGAACTTTCATGAACAGCCAAGTCCAACTTGTCCTTAAATTTCTGCTTGGATTGGTAATTATAAAGAGCAATCTCATTGAAACAGGTGTGTGCAACGGGTAAGCGATTGGTATCTCTGCCCTTATCTAGCAAGCTGATTTTGAACTTGAGGTTCTGGATCCCTGTCGCAGGAACTCTGTCGGAGCCTGTCACAAACACAAGCAACTTCTTTTGATCTCCAAGAGACATTTGTTCCATATATTCCCAGAACCATTGTACAATAGTAGAGTTCTGAGCTACTTCCGGAGTTTCCCATCCCACATACTTTGTTACCGATTTCAAAATTTCGATGTCAACTTTTTCATCACTTCCACACAATAACAATCGAATCTCTTCCGAGAGGAACAAAGAGAGACCATTTCCTCCAACAACATTGATGAAACCACGAGCCAACGCATCAATCTGCTTGGAGATCCCATCGCTCATGAAAAATTTGGTGTACTTTTCAATATAAAGATCCAAATTTGCTGAGGTCACTGTCTTTGAACTTCCTCCTGGAAGCAATTCCCGAGTATATACTTTGCCAAACGAGTCTTTGAAGCTAACTTCGAAGGTTATTCCTATGGCCTCTAACTCTTCATCATTGTACCCCTTCAATTTCATCAAATTCCGAAACGATACCGGAAATAACTCCTTGTAGTTATTCAAGTCCACCTGTTTTCCTAACAAAATCTTGTAAAATGCCAACGGGAACTTCAACTCCAAGATGGTTGAATTGTAAATGGCTAACCCTAATATAGCTCCAAATAAATAGTAGATCTCAATGTTATCCAACGGCTTGACATTGAACCATAAGAGGTTTGAATCCTCGACATTATAAAACATTTGAGCCAGTGGATGTAAAATCGCTTTAGTCAACAATAAGAACCATTCCTTTTTTAACCCACCGGCGTCAACACCTGGCTCGTTAATGAATTGGACTCTCAAACTCTTCTTCAAATTATTGGAATTGGTCTTTAAGCTGTGCAACGAATCTTGAACAATATATTCTCTTCTTACCTTTACTCGGAAATAAACGTCAAAGGCAATTCTCTTGTCCAAAGAGTTGATAAAGGCTTCTTCTGCTTTTCTCTCCATTTTTTTGCGGGCTTCATATTCCAAGATGGATATTTTACCACCCAAGGAAATCAAAAATGGATATTGGCAAAAGTAATACGAGGCTTTCTCGCCCAAGGAACGCGACGTAGTTCCATGGATATATTCTAAAACCGTTTGTAGCTCGGACCTCAGAGGGTCTACTGTACTTTGACTCTTTTTTGTATCAAGTTGCCAGGTATCGAAATCCAATTTCATATTGACAAAGTCCACCAAAGAATTGTAAAACGAACTCAAGTCAATACTATGTTCTCGGATAGAGTTTGCTTTTAAGAAGGTATTCAAAACCATGGCCGCGGTTTTGATATGCCAGTCATTCCCGTATTGATGAATATTGATTTTGGTTTCCGAAGGTTTATGATGCTTAGCACTCAAGAGTTGCAGAGGCAATAACAACGGTTCCGGAACTTCCCTGGAAGCATCCATATCCAAGTCTTCCTTCAAGTTCAAGGTATCCAAGTATTCGTCGTTTGAATGCCGCCTTCTCATGACAGGCACAGCTGTCGGAACTGACTTTGATCGAGATAATTGTGGATTATTTGCAACATAGAAATACTTCTTCAAATGAAATGTAATGTATAGATTTATCAAATCAATCTTGTTTGAAAAGTCTTGCGCTGGAAACTTGGAAAACCAACTGGCATAATAATTATTAGAGCTAGAATTATGGCAATATGCTAGTATTCCTAAACATCTTTTCAAAATATCATAGCACAAAGCTTTGATCTCAGGAACGTCGACCATTGACCGGATCATTTTTGCATCTACTACTTGTGTAGACAAGCATTTGGGTAAAAAAGGGATTTCTAGCAATATCAAAACTCGAAGTAGTGCCCTAGGATCCTCCTGATTGAATATATAAACTCTCTTTAAACCCTCAGATGCACCACACAAAGCATTGTACAACGGCCTCTTAGTAGGAAGCCTTAGAAGCATACCGAAAGCATTTCTTATATCGTCTAAATCCAAATTTGATGTAGAATAGTGTGCTTTCTTGCTTGATTTTTTGATTCTGAACGAATTATTGAGACAAATATATGACTTGAAGGCCCGGTAAAGGTAAGTTGATAAAGGTTCGAACACCTCATGAATGGACTTCTTTCTATCTTCTGATAATGGAACTTCCGCATCTCTCAAGCATGCATCTATTAATTTCTTTATGTATTTTGAAGAGATCAAATGTGGAACTTCATTTTTGGGGTCTTCTGTGGGAGGTTTAGAAGACACATTTGTAGAATTACAGATGGAACATCTAAACTTCTGTGCCTTGCTTGGATATGTTAAAAGTGCTGCACAGCAATTGCATCTCCCAACTGTGGTTTCTTCAGATGAGGCTGTAGGAGGAGCAGTTACAATCAGATTGGCGCTAAGTCCAGGACTCTGGCTCTCTGAATTAGCAGCCTTCTGAGAGGGAAGCTTCAAAACATCCTTAAGCTTCCAATGTGATACAGACTTTGGTACTTCCTCTAGATTGGAAACTACTGGCGCAGACTTAGGTCCCCTTGTAGCCGATAAGCTCTTGTGTCGTTTGAGCATAATACAACTTCTGGGACGGCCAATATCTTTCTAAAGTCAGCGTGCCCAAGAGGCTTTTTATGTTCCAATGATTCAAGATAGCAATCCTAACCGAAATAAGGTTTAGCGCCGCAGTATATGTAAGACGGCTTGGTGGAATAAGGGGGTCCCACAGCCGATTTGCAGTATTTTTGTTTATGATAGCATATCGTACCGCGCACGACCGAATATTGATCTCACGATTTAGCAGCACCGCAAATGTTACTACAAGAACTATCCATCATATGTATCTATTATCGGAGTTAAAGGCACCTAATGCTATTCATGGATCATTATACACAACGTTTGGAAACCATGACACTCCCATATTAATATCATGTCGAATCGATAAGCTTGAATTCTCCAAAATCCATCCACAAGAATCTCTCAAAACCCATCTATTCTCAGTTTACACTTCCAATCCTATTCTTGCATTCACTAAAGTCAGATATTTAGGAAATGACATCATCGTTGTATTGGACAGCACCTTCAACATCTTAGTATTGTATCAAGGAGATGCTGGTATGATCGAGAAGGCTGTCACGAAATTAAGTTTCAAGGGCCAACAACAATCGATCGACTCTGTTCCACTATTTGCAGTTGACAATTCTCAAGATCCATCATATTTCGTACTACATACCTTTCAAGGAGTAATTCAATTATTTGTGTTTGGAAATACGAAATTACCAAGAAAATCAATCAATGCCAAATCAAAAAAGAGAAGTAAAGATACTGATGATTTATGGTCAGTGAGTTCGATATCTATAGGAAATGTGGTTGTTCTGAAAATGGTGATGTTGAAACATTGTAGCAACTTATTGGCGATGTTATATCGAACATTTAACTTTGATTATGCTTTAAGATATTATACTGTTGATCCAAAGACAAAGTCCGTCGTTTTGACAAAACAATTTGAGGAGTTTGATGAACCTCCTAGTTGTGTGATTCCAATGAATCAAGGAGGTATCTTGATAGTCTCGGGAATTCATATATTTTACTTTCCTAACCCGAATATTTATCTAACACTAAGCGATGAATGTACCGATCCTACAGTCTCTATAAATACTCAAGAAGGTTACATCACAAAAGATATATCAGGGAACAGAGAGCTATTGATGGAGAATTTCAACACATACGAAATTATAGATGATTCGAGAGTGTTGCTTGTATCAAGTTCAGGGTCTGCATACATTCTAAACCTCGAAGCTACAAAAACAAACAAGACATTCGAGATCATGAATATTCATCTTATAAAGTTGGGTATGTTGACAATTCCAACTGCCCAAGGCTTGCACCATATTGACGAAAACTATTTCTACCAGGCATCGAGAACATCACAATCAATGTTATTTCAAATATTTCCACGTGAACCATTCCTCCACATCAACAGTTTTCTAGACTCATCGCCTCCAATTTTGAGCATTGATACTGAAGTTGACAACGGCTTCGTTTCTATTTCCACATGTCAAGGTGGCCAACATAGCGGGGAGTTTCGAAGATATACTTCCGGCTTGACTCAATTGAAGTTTGAGAAACGAAACCCAATCTCTTCAGATATCACGTCTTTTTCCGTGTTACAAGGTCCTCAGATACTTCTTAAGAAGGTAAATAATGAAAGGACGATTCTAAATACCGATCCTAGTACCGAAACATTGAATCTTCCCGATTGCAGTACTATATTCGATACTCGACTCATAGGTCCCGACACAGTTCATATAACAAATGTTGGAATTTTCAAGAATACCCAATCCATTCATCTGGAAGAATTTTTGAGTGGAAAGTTCTTTGGCCAAAGCTTGATGGTCACAATTGATAAAAATAATACATTAACGTTGAGAAACCAGTACAAAGTATTGCATTCAACAGTATTGACATCTTCGAGTGAAATACGAAAAATGGATATATGTGAAACTCCGGAGAAATGCCTCATTTTGATTACCTGGTGGGACGGTCTGTATTCTATATACAAGACAAACTCCGACTCACTCACCAACATCTGGAAGGGCACACTTCCCGATAAAGATGGAATATTTTCTTCAACCATATTGTATGAAGAATCCACTCAATTTGCATACGTCTTTCTTCTCACTCAAGATGGAAAACTCACTCAATTCCAATTTGACCCCAAAACAAGTATCAAGTATGAGAAACATTTAACTACTTTAAAACTAGACACATGCCCCCTTCAAGTGGCCAAGAATGGATCCAAAGTACTTCTCTTCAACGATAGTTCATTATTTGGATTGGTTATGGATATTTTTCTGGGGATCTTTGCCCCACACAAAATCCCTTTCAAAGGTAGTTTTCGAGATGTGGCCATTATGAATGTAAGCACGATAGCCATATTGTCGAAATCAAGTATTAATATGTACAGTTTGTCTATTAAAAAGTCGTTAGATCTCTTTCGATGTTCTACAAGGCATTCTAATGTCTTGGTAACCAAATCAGTGAATATACCCAGAACGAAATATTCCGTTGTTGTACTTCAAGAGACAAAAATCGAGCTTGATACAATAAAAAAGCACTCGTACTTGGAGTTAATCGACAACTCTAATCTTAAGCCTATTCACAGGTTTTCATTCGGGAAGAAACAGGTCGAATTGGTGGATATGTGTCTAGCATGCAAACCTGAAGACGAAGAAGATGGACGATCATTTGTGTGTCTCTCTGGACAAATATCAGATCCTCTTTATACCTTGGGAATAAAGAATAATAAGATCGTACTCTTGAGCGAATCCAAGGTTCAGGGAATTAGTACAATCGCGGATACAAAACTTAATTCAATAAGCATCTATAGTGGGGACGATAGCGTATACTGTATCACAGGAAACGTCAACTTTCTTGTCCAGAGTGATGAATTGAATGATTCATGGACTTTGATTCCTGCCTCAGTCAGCCAAGTTCCGGTATTTGCGATTGCCCACACCATTTGTCACGACTCTATTTTTATGGGCGATGTTATGCACGGATTGTATGAAGCAAAAGTATCCGAGGACTATGATGTGAAGGTATCAAAAGTGAATTTGGATTATAAACATCACTTTTTGACATCCGTGGACTCGAGAGATTTAAATGGCAAATCAATAGTCATTACTGGTGATTCGTTTGGAAACTTATCAATATTAGATGTCAAGCTGAAACAGCAAAAGTGTGCATTCAATGTAGGCGATCAAATCAACAGTATCAAATGTATATCTGCTTCTACAGATTCCACGAACGTTGCAGTTTTTGGCACTGTTAATGGAGGACTTTACAAATTGAGTTTTATCGATGACGAGGAAACTTGCGAAATTCTAGAATCTTGTCAAAAAGAGTTGGGAGCCATATCTACTCCATATAATAATACTCGAAAGGATTGGAAATTGATTCAGAAACAAGAATCTGGACTATATACCACTAAAGAACATTTCGGAGTCATCGATATGAGACTAATTCGAAAGTTCCTCGGCGAGAAAATTCTCAAATCTCATTCCAAGTCATACTCTGGAGGACGGTTGTTGAAGGTGAGTTCGAAGAATAAGACTACTTTAGAGAAGATTCTTTTTGAATCAAGCCTCCTATTGAACTGAACAAGTTTAGTAGGAGGCTTGATTCAAAAAGTCGTGCGCAGCTGATTTTCAATCCTTCACGATTTTCACAGTTTTCAGATTTGTTTATTTGAAGAAGCAACAACATCATTACTGTACATTATAAGATGTCTGAAAAAGGAATCTCCCATATGAACTATGATGACATAGAGATGTTGGAAATACCCGAGGATGACATCTCAACTTCCTCGGAAACTGAAACGATTTCAGAATCATCCTCGTCGAAATCAACAACTCACAAGAAATTTGATAGATCGTTACTTTCACCAAACAAATCATACATATCATTACAAGAATGGCTCAACTCTGAACAGAAACTTGATTTTAAGTTTGATTCTACCCAATATAAGAAAAGTTTGGCTACTAAAGATACATATACCGACTCGTACATTTCTTACGTGAACGGATTATACAAGGTGATTGAATCGTTAACCGACAACAGCATAACTCGTGTAAACTTGGAATATAAAGAAGAACTCATTGGAATAATTTCTGGCAAAGGAGAGCTTGAAACTGAACAGAAATATAGAAAAATCGACGAGGCGTTCCTCAAGATTATAGAGAACTTGACGCAGTTTCTTGACCAGATCGAGTCTGAATCGGACCAGGAACAACTCCAGTTGTTATTGTCTATTTTAGACTGCTTAAAAGCCAATTATTTCTACTCCGATATAAGAAACAAACCCGAACAAATCTCCACATGGGTCAATAGATACGAACCAAAACCAGAGAGCGATTTGGTACAAGAAATCATGGCGGAAAATCCCACTCCATATATACATCCTCATTTCTGGAACAAATTGATGGTTCAATTGGTGACCAGAGGACTTCTCAACGAAGCCACAGAAGCCATCAAACATTCAAAGTATCAAGAATTGTCAGAAACATGTCCAGAATTATATTCTGTGATTGAAGATTTCCAACAACTCTTGTCGAGCTATACAAGTTTCGCTCTTAAAGGCCAATTTCCTCAATGGAAACTTACAGCTTGTGAGTTTAGAGAGATGTTCCCCAAGTTCAAGGCCAATATTTCCGAATCCAATCACGAGATCATATTAAATCAAATCTATGATTTGGCATGCATTATAACTGGTTTACCTAAAACAATTGCTAGTCATTGTGATACCTGGTACGAAGTTTACAGTGCTTTGTCGTTCTTTCAAATCAGAGACAATAACGAGTTATATCCCGAGTTTTACAAGTTATCCATCGATGAAAAACCTCCGCCACGGTTGGAAGAAGCTGATGAACTCTACGAGATTGCAGAACAATGTTTTTTAGATATTATGGAAGAGAATTTCTTGAAGGTATTGAAATCATTACATGACTTCGAGCCAATAACAGCGGCCGTCGTCTCCAAGTTTTTGGAATTGAAAGGATTCTTGAACAATTACTACTTATACTCCACCGACGCAAAGGACCTCGACCAAATCCTCAACAAACGAACCGTTTCTGAATACTTTTTGACCAAACAAGCTTTCGAATGTTTAAATATCCATGATTTGGTACCGGTGGGTATGGGAATTCTCCTCAACGAAGATGTTTCCACTTCAAAAGAATCCGCACACCACAACAAGGCAGTGATTGCATCATTTCTTCCCAAATTCCACTGCAAAACCAACGATGATCTTGAATGGGGTTTGACTATATGTGCCAAACTCGAACTAATCAGTACGGCACGAGAATTATACTACGTCTACGGGTTGAAGTCCTTAGATGAAGGCTTCATTTTCGAAGCCTTGAACATGTTTGTAAACTGTTACGACCCAACCACCATTTCCACCGACAATAAGAACGAAGGAATGAAACAAGTCCACAGAATCGTATGGGACTTGATATTCCAGGACAGTTTGATCAACAACAGACCCGTCAACGACGAGTTGATCAATAATATCGTAAGCAACCAAGTCGACGAGAATTTTGATATCCACCCAGTCATCAGACAATGTCTCTCACCATATGCCGTGTTGAAGAGCTTTTTCGAATCCTTGGACCGTCACAACAACGACGTGATGAGCAAATTGTCAAAAGTGATTCATTTGCTCAGATTCAGCCATCTTCCAAAGAAATTCTATCCATTACTTCTCAGTCAATTTCTTCCATTCTTAATTGATGCCAAATGTGAGTTCCAATTGCCGGACTTGATTGTCATTATCGAACTTATAGATACCTACGAAGTCCAGAGCAATACTAACGATCTCACCGAGGGAGAACAGTTGTACAAATATTCGATTAATCATATTGAATCCGACGCAAGAGACTATGACTGGAGAAAAATCGTCAAATCTTCGTTTGTCGAGGTTCCAAGTACCATTGATATTTTGATCAAGAAACTTCGTAACGAAATAGTTTCGAAAATTGGCCAGGTATATATAGAGAAATAGAGAAAGGAAAGAGAAGAGAAATTGAAATAGAGAAAGAGAAGAGAAATAGAGAAGGACAAAAAGAAACACTGAAATAAGAGAGAGAGAAATAACTCAAATACGAGAAATAAAGAAATAGAGAAATAGAGAAATAATACCACCTCTAACAATCCAGAATTATCTAATTTTATCTCTAACAGTCCAGAACTCACTAATTTTAACAGATCTAATTATCTCTTATCTCTCATCTAATATATCTAGACCAATAACGTGTAATATATATTAAGAATATCAGTAACTACTTTACTCTCAAATTTTATGTGATGAGTACACTAAGGATAGAAACAACTAAATCATACGTGGAACACCATGATGGGCTTAATTTTCTATTTTAAGGAAGTAAACAAAGATGAATGAGTCTGAGTCCGTGTTAAGTAGACAATTGAAGAACAAGAGTCACGGATCAATAACGCGGACAAGGAAGGTGAGATGATTAACATATCAATGATCGAGAATGATTATCGATACATATCATGATTATCGAGAATATCAACGAGAATCGAGTGATCAACGAAATCATTTCATTCACAAACCTAACAGTGAACGTCTTGAGTAGCTCTGGAGTTCAACAACAAGGCAACAATCAAACCATACAAACCTAAAACTTCGGCGAAAATCAAAATCAAAATCATACCAACGAACAATCTTGGTTGTTGGGCAGTACCTCTGACACCGGCGTCACCGACAATACCAATGGCGAAACCGGCAGCTAAACCGGATAAACCAACAGATAAACCAGCACCTAATTGAATGAAACCAGAGTACAAGGCTTGTTGTTGTTTTAAGCCATCGGAAATCAATACAGAGACAACCAAACCATAAATGGCGATAATACCGGCCATAATGACTGGAACAATGTTCTTGACCAACAAGTCTGGTCTGGTGACACAGGTGGCACAAATACCAACACCGGACTTAGCAGTACCGTATGAAGCACCGAAACAGGTGAAAACAATGGCAGCGGCGCAACCGATGGAACCAAAGAATGGTGCATAAACTGGACTAGAGGGGGTTAGTAGAAGAGCGATAAATAAAAAGGTCGGTCTGTTCCATGATTGGCTAAAAATGCTCCATGAAGTTAGATGGAGGGTGCCACTAGTAGGGTGCCACTAGTAGGGTGCCACTAGTAGGGTGCCACTAGTAGGGTGCCACTAGTAGGGTGCCACTAGTAGGGTGCCACTAGTAGGGTGCCACTAGTAGGGTGTCTCTTGTAGGGTGTCACTTGGGGGTGTCACTTGGGGGAGTCAGCTAAAATCGTCAACATGTGCCCCAGTGAAATTGCTAACATCTCATTATTTATCATCCTCCTGAACACATCTACAACTCTCGATATAATTGACGATATTCATATGTTGTCTCCTGACACATTTGGACCAAGTTGTCATGCATGGGGCTTGTAGCCAAATCCACTAACAAAGTGCAAAAAGACCCTAAAAAAAGCCAATCAATTCAAATTTCAGACGCTATCCAACAATTCATTCGGTACATACCATAAATCAGACATTATTGATACTTTTAATACTAATTATTTCTAGAAATGATCTAATCAGTCTAATAAAACTTATCAGGGATTGAAAAAGTTTCGGTTGAATTCGTTGGCGCCCTTGAAGGTCGCGTTCTCAAGTTTACACGACGATAAATTAATTAAAAGCGTAAACTTCATCCTTAATTAATTGAGGGTGCCACGCAATAGATAAGTATCAGAACTGTATAGTCATACATGCTCTATACAAATAATCTATAGAAATATGGATCCATAGAAATATCCTCTATATGGATATGTGTGATATGTAAAATCTTGAAATCGAATCACCTATTGTGGTAAGTTCAGTGACTTCTGTCAGCTATCAAAGCAAATTGGACAGAGAATGCAATTACTATTAATTGTATAGCGATCGTTGTTTAACGGGTTTTAGAAGTACTATTACTTTATTTTGTCTTATAAGAGGGATTATATAAGATCTGTAACTATAATATGTATAAGTACATTACCGGGGCCAATATGAGAATTTCAGTAAACTTTGAAAACCAATATGTTCTTGATAGCTATGGGGCAGAGTAATAAAAGATCTCACTGGGTAAGACTGGGTACTTCTGTTATAAGAATTGCAACTTCTGAGGTCGCTACTGGAACCTCAGAACTTTCAATTCTGGCTAATTTGCACTTGCTGGCCATATATTGACCTACTCCTAAACATTCAATTGTCTTATTGTAATTTTAAGAACTACTAACTGAATAGAATTAAATGTCGAATCAAGGCCTAAGATTCACAGCTTGACTTTTCACTATTTAACACTGGTAATTCACAAATACTGAGCGTGGTGAAGTATTTAATAGGTCACTAAATCTCCAACAATATTAAACACACACTTAATCTCCCCTAAAGCTTCCCTAGGTCTCATAAATCTCGTTTTAAATACTTCGCTGCACTCAGTATCGGTCGGTACTCAAAACCCTCATGATTACATAATAAACACACCAAGATAAGTTATTGAGGGTAATTACTGATCAAAATTGCTAGGAATTCGTGTATGATATAGTGGGGATATACCAGACAAGCCTAGATGTTAACTTAGCTAATGTATGCAATTTTGGTCAATATTCCTGTAGCTGAATCTACTGAGGTTTAAGTACTGCATATAATTCATACATCATAATCAGATTATTTGCAGCTATTACTGAGAGAATATTCCCTGAAGTATTCAAAACTCACTAAACCTCACTATATTCACTTATATCACTATTTTTCACTATTTTTCACTAATATCACTTAATCTCCTAAATCTCCTAAGCTCACTAATCTCCATTAATACTCAGTAATATTCTCTACGTCTCACTAGTTTTCTCTAAGTCTCACTATTATCACTAAATCTATATATTCAATAACATTCACGAAGTCTATTTAATATTCACTGACATTTACTAATATAGAATACTTCGCTGTGCTCAGTATTCAATCAATATTCAATACAAAAACTCCACTAATTCACAAAGACTTCGCTTCACTCACTATCTGCTCTCACATTTACTTCGATAAGCGTAATTCTAAACACTAACATTTTTCACCCTCCCACGACCGAATACGCCAGGGCGATGAGGATGAATTTTTTTCTAACACTTACCATACTTCTACTTAATCTACAACATACTGGCGAGCTACCTGCAAGGAACCTAAAAGTAATAATGTCTGCACCAAACCCAAAAGCCTTCCCATTAGCTGATTCAGCCTTAACTCAACAAATCTTGGATGTTGTTCAACAATCTCAAAACTTGAGACAATTGAAGAAGGGTGCTAACGAAGCCACCAAGACCTTGAACAGAGGTATTTCCGAATTCATCATCATGGCTGCTGACACTGAACCAATTGAAATCTTGTTGCACTTGCCTTTGTTGTGTGAAGACAAGAACGTTCCATACGTTTTCGTTCCATCCAAGGCTGCTTTAGGTAGAGCCTGTGGTGTCTCCAGACCAGTTATTGCTGCCTCTGTCACCTCTAACGATGCCTCTTCTATCAAGACTCAAATCTACGGTATTAAGGATAAGATTGAAACCTTGTTGATCTAATCATGTATATTAAAATAGACATTTAATGTGAATCATTTGTAGAGTATTGTAGAAAGATATGGTGAAATAGGGTAATTTAGTGAAATGAATACAACAGTGATTACTCGGCTTATATCGCTATATCCTATAAACCTCTCATCTCACCGCTCGTCTCATCTCTCACTTCTCATCTCTCACTTCTCATCTCTCTCATCTCACCATATCTTCACCACCTCTCTAATTACTGATATACACTAATTGAATACTTCGTTGCGCTCAGTATTCAATCAGATTCAATCAGTATTCATTATTAGAACTCCTCTACTCACAAATACGTCGCTTCGCTCAGTATTCATTCTCAGAATTCATTCTCAGTATTTTCTCACCACTCTCACACTTTTTCGATGAGATAAATCTTTTCCAGATCACCATTTCTCTCCACCATGGGTGAATTAGATACTTCCGAAGCTGTAACTAAGGCTTTGAGATCCAAGACCACCTCCTTGGACCAAATCATCCAAACTGCCAATAACTTACTTGATAATAATATCAATGTCTATCTTCCAAACAAAGATGCCTTCATCTTTGACTTGGTCTGCGACAGACTCAACGACAACTCGACTTTCAAATCATGGAAATTCAACCCTGCTACGTGGAAATTGATCCTTCGTGTATGGACAGTGTTGGACAAACCAACTCGTACCAAAACATTCAATAAAGTAAAGTTTATCGACTTGTTGGTGACGATTTTCAGAAGTGACGCTGACGAATCGTTATTACAGGGTGTGTTTGAATTTATAAAGGTGGTTAAACAAGACAGTTTCATAGATATCGACGAAAACTTGGCCATTGCGCTCTTGAGCAGTTATGTTGATCTCCTCCTCAAAGTAAACTCGCCGTTGGTTCAAGAATGGTCGCCTATAATCATCGAAATCTACCAATTGCCGCAACATATCATCACTTACAGTACCTCAAAGAAAACATATACAAAGTTCATCAATGAGTGTGTACCGGGACTTTTAAAGTATCTCAGTGGCCATCCATCAGAGTCGTTCTCGAGAATCATCGTTAACGGATTATTTATCGATTCTTTGTCTTCATATTTTAAGCAAAATATCGAACATTTACTCAAAAACGATGAGTTGACGGCAGAATCAGTGACTCTTTTATTCAAAATTACTATTGATACTATGTCTGTCAAGAATATCAAATTATGTGAAGAGTTATTCACTTCCATCACAAAAACCACCAAGTTTAACGGTCTTGCTGAGCAATTGTTGTCTACGCTTGCAAAGGTGAACAAATCATTATCGAACGAATTCTTCAAATCTATCTATGTGGAAGAAGTGGACTCCAAAACTGATATAAATTGGAAATTGGTTACATATTTGTTCAAGTTGGATATCGAATTGGCCATGGAAAACTCCAGCAAAATCTTTTCTAAATTATCTTCAAAGGTGGACAAAGACGATTTGTTATCGATTGGTAAAGCCATTCTTGATTCTTACTCGCGAGGAAGAGAATTGCACGAGTTTTTCATGTCTGTGTGGATCTCGGCTATTAAGCAAGATAAATTTTGGACCACTAGTTCTTTTGTAGACTTGGTCGCTGGTCATATCAACATCCTCTCGTCTAGTCAGTTGATAAAACTAATCGGTGACTTGTTCACCTCCAATATAGAAACGGATTCGTTGTTGCCTGCAGCCACTGCGATCATCAAAGGGTTGATTATGTGTCCGTTAACCAAAATCGAGGCTATCAAACCTCTGATCCTCGAACATTCGGCCTTCTTTGCCAACAAATCTCAACAATTCTGGGAAATTAGATATTATCTTCTTTGCCTATACGGAGATGAACAAGTTTTATCCCAAACCATATTCGACAACGCTGCAATCGATAACAAGTACTTCTTCTACACTTTGTTTCGGTATATTGAAATCACCAGTACCAATAATTCTGTCCATTTCCAAAGCTTTATCGACTTTCTCTCCAAAAACCCTCTCGAAGTTTCATACACTCTTGAAAGATGGATCGTTTTGATAAATACCTTCTTTACAAAAGAACAAGTCAACGAACTCACCCACATCATTTTCAAAAACTATTCGTATCCAGACTTACTCAAATACTTTGACTTGAACGGAGAGTATTTCTTTGAACAAAAGCACTTGACAAATGGCTTGGTGCTGTTTATAAGCGAAGAATTAACCACCCATCCGAAATTGATCCAAATCATCCAACTCATCCCCATCCAATGTTTCGAAAAGAGTCCAAAGAAGAAGTTGCTTGAATCGTTGTATGAACTCGCTACTGAATCTAAGTCTGCCAATCTTGAAGCAAGACTTTCCATCCGTCATTTATTGAAACAACCTTCTTTCCGTTCAAAGTTGGAAATGAACTTCGACAAATTGTTGCTTCTCTTGGAAACGGCCACTCCAGAATCCAAAGATGTTTCTTTCGATATCGCAAAATTGGTGGTTGGAAATCACTTGCAACAAATAAGTACCAAGGAGAACAAGGAATACTTCTTGAATGCATTTAAGGACTTGAACAAGTTCTTCGCTACTTATAAACCCGGCAAGAGTGTGCCTCCAAGATTTGAGATCTCGGTAATTTTCATTTCAACCATCAAAACCCTGCAAGATTTGAAACCACAAGTTGATGAGTTGGTGGAGAATTTCATGAAAGCAGCAAAGTCTGCGTTGAAATATTTGTCAAAGAAGAAATCCATCGACTCTATTAATTGGTACATATCGTCAATGGTTTTGGTTTTGGATATTTGCAAATATGATGCAAATGTTCAGGAATTGGTCAAACTTGTTGGAAAGCAGATGTACGATTCAAACGAAATCAGAACTAACTTGTTCAAATTGGTGACAAGAATTGCAGAACCAACTTTACAAGATGCTGTTCATATTGTTACGTTGTTTTTTGCTTTGGATTCGGCGTATGACTTGAAAATCACCCATGATTTAACCATATATTTGAAGAAATTGTCTTTTGAAGAAGAGATTTTCGATTCCATTTTCTCGTTCGTGGTTGATTCGTCTGTGGAATCCACTCCTGCAAACATGTCAACATTTGTAAAGTTATTTACATGTTTGATCAGTTGTATTCGCAAGGAACAAGAAAATGGAAGTCACAAGTTGATCCAATTTCTCTCTATGATCTTGTCAAACTTTACCAAACTCGACTATACGTCGCTTGATGATATTTTGGTATTGTTAAAAAGTAGCTTGACCACGCAACCATGGTTGTTCAACCAATATGCACTCGAAACTACCTTGACTCTTATCACCAAGACTACTTTTGCATTCACAACGTTACCTGGACAAGAAGCTGTTACAGTATATGTCCATGCCACCCAGGTAATGTCACATATCTTACTTTTCCACAGGTACAAGTTATCGTCGCGTCATCATCTTGTGATGAGTACGTTTGTGTCTTTGTTGGAAGCATTATCATACAAGAATCACAACAAATTCTTATCCAACAGTAAAGAGGCCGCTGCTTCGTACTCTCGTTTATTGAGTAATTTGTGTGAACCTTCAAATTCAAGTGGAAAAGAAAACAATTCCCTTAACACCTCATCAGCATTAATCAAAAGAGCCTTGAGAAGGCATGTCCCAATGTTATTGGTTAATTATGTTTATTTCAACTTGAAATACAACTTCCAGACCATTGTTAATGATGAGATTATCAGTGGGATATACAGTATCTTTGATGTTCTTTCTCAAACCGAGTTACAGTTGGTAAACTCGTCCTTGGATATCCCTGGAAAGACTTATTATAGTACATTGTACTCCAATTACAAAGAACATGGTAAATGGAAGGACAATTAATTAATATACTTTAGATTGTGAGATCAATGTAGATTTAATGAGTAGTAATCCTTATAGATTTTAGAAGTAGTAATCCTTATAGATTAATGGAAATATCATTTCATAGGAGTAGTAAATCCTTATAGAATAAAGGATAGTATCATTTAGTGTTCTTGAAGTATGGTCCATTCACATGTATGAGTGCTTATTGATATCTCAGCTTTATCTATAATTATTGTAGTGGTAAGTATCTGTTCTCGTCGTTATGGAAAAGTCTTCCTAACGTTTTTCTCAGGGCAACGTTGAAATGAAGCATTATTTCCCATACTTTTGCCTCTATGGCATCTTGTCTCTTTTCTGTATCATTGTTTGAATGTAAGTAGTGTAGGGTGTATTCATATCTCAAAATGTCCTTTCTTGTGATTATTCCCACTAGAATTCCATCACTTTCCACCAAAATGTATCTTGGACCTAATCTTACAAAGATTTCCAAGACATACTCTAAAGAAGCGCTGACATTCACGGTCAAAGGAGACTTGTTAACGATAAGTTTGAAGTCCACTGAATTTCCAGATCGATACTCGTCACTGAATGAACATGACGCTGAATCACTAATACCCTCATAGTTTTTAAGAATATATTCTAGATCAGATCTAGAAACGAAGCCGATGATTTTTGGATTGCCAGCAGACTGAATAATTGGAAATCCCCGGAAAGTGGTTTTGGCTAATGTGGTTTTGAGTTGATCTAGCGTGATTGAATCGTTTGGATTGGCTGGAAACGTAACTATTATACTTGACATGGCACTTTCTACCGTTGTGTTGAATGTGAATTCTTCTTTGGCGTCAATATGAGGCAACCCGTTAAATTTGATCATTTGATCGGCTATACCTCCGTTGCCCCATTTGTCATTGATGGTTTTAGTGATTGCAACAACGATCATTGTAGGAACAATGTATCTTAAAGCTCCAGTAAGTTCAAACATAATGATCACCACAGTTACTGTCAAATGGGTTATACCACTTAAAGCGGCTGCAGCTCCTAAAAATGCATAAGTTCCGGGAATAATGCATTTCCCAGAGGAACAGGTGGAGAATATTGAAGAGTCTTTATGTCCCTGGTAGAATCCATCAACCAAGATTCCTATCGCACGACCAAAAGTAGCTCCCGCGGCCATAGATGGCACAAAGATACCAGCAGGAACCTTACATCCATATGTTATAATTGTCAACGCCATTCTTGCTATAGTTGCGAATATAAGCGAGACAAGAATAGACACCTTCTTAGAATTTGGATCACAGATTGGATGCTTGAATTTGGAGTCACATTCACGAAACAATAACTGCATTGACTCTGTCATATCCAAGCGTAAAAACTCGTTAAAATAACAAAATGACGCTGTCAAAAGTGACAAGATCAACACTTCTCTAACAGCGTAATTTCCCAAGTATCTTTTTCTAAACGATACTACTCTGATATTAAACTTTGAAACCACGATTCCATACACTCCTCCAAAGATTCCAATGAGAATATAAACCGGAATTTCAAAGTAATGCCAATTAGTATCATAAGTCACTTCAAACAATACCAATTGGCCAGTTCTAAATGGATTCAAGGCTGCTAAAGTGGTCACAGCAATCATGGAACAAAAATATGCCTTCCACATAGTAGCCAAATGAAATAAAGACGATATTTCTTCTACTGCAAAAAGGACTCCTCCCATTGGAGACCCAAAAGCCACGGCAACACCAGCAGCAGAAGTGGCAGTCAAGAACTCTCTTGCCTTAAATGCACTCTTTTTGTACTTGTAGAAGATTTTGGCAATATTGTTCCCTACACACACGGCATAATGGACACTGGGTCCTTCCTTTCCTACACTGAGTCCAGATCCTATGGCGAGGGGCAAGCCCACACTTTTTATCAACAAAGTCCACCATCCAAGAAACCCTTCCATGACAAATCCTGACACAATACACTTGATCTCAGAGATTCCTGACCCGGCTGCTGAGGGTGCATACTGTTTTACTAGTACCGCCGCTGTAAATGATAGGAAAAGTGAAATAACGATAAACACGAGATAATTGATGATTTCAAAGTTACTCCACAACACCCAATTGGTACACGAATCCTCGTCCTGGCCCCAGCAACAAAACGCCCTGTTCAAATAGAAGTTCTTGGAACAGTGGCCAAGTCGTATACTTGCCAACCACGCGGTGATGATATTAAGAAACCCAGCAATTAGGCCAATCAGGATTCCCATAAGTGCAAGAGTGATCCAGTTTTGCATGGAAGAAAACGCCTTTTCAATAAAACTAGTTGTCCTGCTGACATTCTGACTTTTGAGGAGGCTAGTCTTGTGTTCTTCCAAATGGTCTTCTACCCAATCGATGGTCCGAAACTCTTGAAACTTCTTGACTTCTTTGATATCTGATTGGTTTAACCAAGATCCTGTTTTTCGACTTCTAAGCTCGGGTATGGGAGTCTCTTCATTGTAGGACGTCATGTTGACTGTTTTGGTGGTTAAATTGTAGATTCTTTCGATTTTGATCTGAAGATTATATGCAGGAGATATATAATCAGAGATCAGATAAAGAGACTGAGAGGTGGTGGTAGTAGAAGTAGAAGAAGAAGTAGTAGTAGTAGTAATAGAAGAAGAATAATCTAGGGTACTACATCATTTTTTAGTACTATTATCATAAAAAAATTGGATTATGGTTAGAGTTATTAGGTTGAGATAATGGAGGTTTTTGGAAAGTGGTTGGTTTTCTCAAGTTTAGATAACTAAGAGGCATAAAACCAAATTTTAAAGGGATATTGAACTGGGTTAAGGTACCATAGGTATAATAGAAAGAATGTAAAGAAACTCTTCAATTAAAATATATAAATATCATGATTTTAGAGGTTCATTTGGGATCAGAAGTGCTCTAATATACAGAGGTGATCTATATTTGACTTCATATATACCTAGATTATTATAGTCTAGGCGAAATGTTTATATATGAAATTAGCCAGACTACCATGTTTAATAGATTCAAGTCCAGGATTTGTAGTATTAACTAGACCGTGATTTCTAATAGAACTGACTAGTCCAATTGTCAAATATAACTCTTTTTTGGGTGCAAAATTCTTGAAAAAGACTCCTTTTTAACATGGCAAAATAAAATATTCCCTTATTCTATAGTATAACAACATAATTCAGAATTACATGATGGCTAGTTCAATCTCAAAAGGTTCTCCTTAAGTTTTGGAATGAAGAGGTCGAAGTTTTCAAACTGAGAGTCTTCAAATGAAGTATCGTAGTAACTCAAAACTAGGTTAAGACCACCTTGCGATGTCGACACGACATTCAACATGAAATCAGCTGCTGGCCCCGACATGTCCTGGGAAAAGATGATATTTGTGATTGTCCAAGGTCCACAAGGTGGAAATTTGATGAATCCCAAATTGGAGATTTTGACAGCATCTGCTCTGGGATTGTTCAACAGCGACATAAAGAACTGCGTGTTGTTGGTGGACTTGTCACAACTAGCGAGGAATGGTTTCATTGTATTAAAAATCTTTTTGTTGGTGGTTCCAATAGCTAGGTGAGAATTGACCGATTTGACAAGGTCCCATGAAAATTCTTTAATAGGAGGGAAGTTTTCAGCAAATCCTGTGAATGCCAGAGTACCGAGGATCTTATAATCCGGAGTTTCAAAGAGTGCTTGGTATTGTGGAGGTGCAAGACTTCTGTCCATATATCTTCTCAAGGCCACGGCCACTTTATGAGTAGTATAGTGTTCGTCACCAAATATAGGTTGCAAGGTGTAAGCTAACACCACCTTGATGAAGGAGGTCAAGGTGACTTTATTCTCCTTACATTTTGATAATAAACTTGTTGTTTCTTGCGGAGTGAAGTTTATATGTTTGAATGCAATGGAATTTTGTTTCACAGATGGAAATCTTCCAGGCCATTTCTTATCAAACGACTGTGGTTTCACTTTATCATAGTAGGCAGGATTATTATCACTATAATCCTCTTCAAATCCAGGAACAAATAAGTCAATTGGTGGAGGCAAGGAATATTTGAAGAGAGTTGTATCACTTTCATAATCGAAAATAAGAGTATCGAGACCAATGGACTCTTTAGAAGTCCTACTTTCCCTAGACACATATTCCAAATTCTTCAACAACGTCTCGTGAAAGTAGTTTCCAACCACTCCGTCTGCAATTGTATGTTCAAAAACAGCACATAAATCATGAGATCCAACGAGAATCAACTTAAATAACGGTTTGTTGGTCTCAAGGTCAAACTCCATTTCCGTGACTACTTTCATAAACCTTTCGTTGATAGAACCATTCGAGATATATTTATCAGAATCCTTCAACACAACCAAATCACCAAACGTTGCTCTCGGTATAGGATGATAGATATAATTATCGAGCGACTCATCCCAATTGACATTACAGATGAGAATATGGGACTCTAAGATAGTCTTTCTCAAGGCCAGATATAAGGAGTCCAAGTTCTCTAACAAATCTTGAGAATAAGTTGCAGTTACCTGAAAGTTTCTGTAGAAACCACTAGCAGTTCTAGATCTAAAGAAATGTTCATAGTCGCTTAAAGGACGAGAGATTTCGATATCCATGATAATTGTGGTATGAGATTTTTATGAGGTTTCTATATGACTTGTAGTAGTATAACTTAGTTATATAATTGATTCTATGATTTTGGTCTATTACTGATGATACCTCTAATGATCTCCAATCCTCTAATGATCTCTAATCCTCTAATGATCTCTAATCCTCTAATACCCCTAGTACTACTTCTGAGTATTCTTGTTTCTTTCTACTTAAAGATGCTAAACTTGATCTGAATTATATTTATCTGATTTATAATCACTTTATTTGTTTCCTTACCAGTCATGACTCAGTACTTTATCGCGGAATTATTCTCTTATCTAGGGCCCAATTCCGTCATCGTGCCCCTATATAGACCAGCTCAACCGAAATTGTTTGTATCCACAACTCTCTGCTCTTCAGCCACCAATGATTATCATATGATTATCAGTAGGACGTGTCCATCCCATAATTAGCAGTACTACTTCGTTGCTATAGTTTAATGTGAGGAACAAAATGAATTTCATGACTGAGATAATTATTTGCCACCACAACTATGCCATATTTTAGTAAGTATGAGGATATTATAGAGAGGAGGTTTGTGAGAGATAAGTGGGATCATCTCTCGCATCTCATTATTAGCTGCTACTAACGTCCAGTTCCTGTATCTGTTAAAATCGCCATGACTGTGGGGGCGGTCACTGGGGCCACTATAGCTTTCGTGAGCAATAAGGAAAAGGTTCTAGAAACTACAGAGTATATTTTACAGAAAGGTGCTAATTATTGTAGACTTAGGCTAGAAAAGCTCAAGGAGGCAAACCTCCACTATGCCGATTCGTATGGAGACGCAGAGTTCTCTTCTGATAATATTAAACGGGCCACTGGCGCATCAACTACGGGATATTCTGATACTTATGATGATGAGGAGGCTAGCACTCCCGAGGGAACGGATTATTATGATAGTGATGACGAATTGATATGCGAAGATGTGGATTAATGGATGTGGTGATCTTGGTGCTGATAATGGGGGAATAAGACGCTAGCACTTTATGAATTGGTGCTAGAACTGTACTTTTTTAGTACTTGTTAGCATTAGTTGATTTCTATTAAAAATGGCTCTGGTAGCCTTGGTTGGGTTTAAATATTGGTCAATGACGACATGGAATATGGTGAATTTCGTGTATACGAAGAACATCGAGAGTACGAAGAACATCGTGAATATGGCTTAAAATTACACTGGTAGGTAGTATTAATATAAAGACTACGCATATAATTGTAGCTAGGAGAAATGAGTGTGAGGAGTCGTCGTCTGGTTAGAGATTTAAGTGTCATAGTGTAGAGTCGTTTGGTTAGAGATCTGAGTGACATGGCGTAGAATCTGGTTAGATCTGAGTGTCATGAATAGCTTTCTGGAGCAATCTCTAGAATCAGAATATCACCAATTGTTATATATAACTATCAGTAATCCAGAAATCTCATACTACATCAGATTCTTCGTGAATCTCTAGCTAACCACCGCCAATACCATAATCAATACAAACACACACAATGCAACTAGCAAAATACACGTCCACTTACCCTTCTTCTTCTGGTACTCATGAGCCTTGGTTAATTCTCGTTCGGCCTGATGAGTATTTCCATGCAACTGTAAAATATTCTCTTCCACAGTGTCCAATTGTTCTCCCTGTTGCAGCACCAATTGGCCCAAGTCTTTAAATATCGAGTTTACCTCTGTAATACTATGAGTAACTTGGTCGATCTCGCGGTTTCTTTCTTCAGTAAGCAACAAATGGTACTGAAGTTCGGTCTCGCCGATGGTCTCTTCCTCAAACACTTGTTCCTGGACCAATTGAGGATCTTGTGATATTAACGGCGTATTTTCATCAATCTGTTGTACACTATTAGTCCGTTCCTTCACCGAATAGTTCACCTTTTTCTCGTTATAGATTCGTATAGACTTTTGGAATTGTTTGTGTAGATCATAGAATTCATTCACCAACCGTTCCTTAATAACCACCTGTTTGTTAGAGATGTTTAACTTAGGAGCGTCGCTGTTGGAGTCAGCAACTTTCGGTTCGTTCAGTTTCTTATTGATAAGTTGAGAGATGTTCAGAACCAAACTCTCAACGGCCTTTTCCATCTCCGTGATCTTGGACACCAACTCGTCGATATTTCGTCTTAACTGTAAGCAGTCTCTTCTGGTTCCCACATGTCTTTTTTGGAGGTCCAATTGTGCCACTAATTCACCAAAACGTTCGAGTTGTTTGGCTGTTTTGGAAATTATATTGTCTAATTCATTTTGAGGGGCTTGCTCCTCAACTGTTTTGTTCTTTAACGACCCCTGAGCCTCTAGGTCAAAGTTTGCAAATGACATCTATGGGGTATAATTGTAGCTGGTCAGTGTCATTTAGAATTTGAGTTGCGATAAATGCGAAGCTACAACACAAAATGCGACAGAAAGATATGCGACAACACAAAATTAAATGCGACACCAAATACGACAATATGGTTAACTAACTAAGATTTAGCAGATGAAAAAGGTGTAATATATTAAATTAGCTATTATTATAAAGCTAAATAAAGGAAATGTTAATGGAATATAAACCTCCACGGTTTCAAAAGACCCTTTGCGGCTTTACTATATCTTTATATTGATTACTTTAATATACTTTTCATTTTATTATGCGACACCAAATTTTTCAAGAATAGCTGCAAATATACAGACCCAGAAAATACTAGTAACATTTCTAGTCAAGAGGGCCATAAACAAACCAGATAATATTACAATAAGAATGATTTGTAGGTGCTATATAATAAATATTATAACTACTATTAAGAATCTTCTGTACTCAGCTGGCTTCTCTTGGTTAATCTATCGTGGCCCTTGTGAACCTGGTCGATATTTTTCCATATTCTTTCCTTTCATAAATATATACAAAATCTTCTGCTTAATTCAAAACTGCTTAAAGTGTCCTATACTATCTACTATCTACATATACCAGGAAAGTCCACTGAGTTTAATAAGGATAAATATATTATTTCTCTCTCGAACTTTCTATAAATTGACGTATTTTCCAGAGAGTTGCAAATTTAATAATATAATTTATATTGGAATGAAACTGACAAATTTGGCACTAATCTTTGCTTTAAGTAGCCTTTCGCTAGCACAAACATCTAAAGAAAGTTCAATCGAAGAGACCAATCTCTCAGTAAATGTTTCTAAAGTTCTCGAATCTTTTGCTCACGGTTTAGGTGAGTATAAAGACAAAACGAGTAACGAGATTACTGCTTCTTCAGAATCACCAATTTTGGATCAAATACTAGTAGCTTTGAAGGATACTGAGTTGGCTAACGTGGTGATAGATTATATCTTATTAAGTCCCCGATTATTGGATGTCACTTCAAGAGCTACTGTATATTTATTAAAGAGTGGATTGATTAACATATCGGATGTCTTGGTTAGTCTTCAAAATTCAGGGTTGATTTTACAAGTGTTACACTTGAGTCTTGAAGATCCTACTATAATGCCCGGAGTCTTGAAAATTGGCCGAGAATTGCTCAACGAAGAAGGAATTGATATTTTTGCACCCAATTCCATTTCATTGCAAAATATCACAGATGTTAAGAAAATTGATGGGGTTGGAACTCTTAGCCTTAAAACAGATCCAGATCAAGAAAATGACCTTGAAAATATTGCCAGAAGAGAAAATGACGCTTTAACTAACTTCATGACGGCATTGAAAGATTCTGGCTTGTCCACTTCTGTCATCCAACATTTAATGACAGCTCCAGAATTGACTACGCCTGCCGCAAGGTTCTTGGGCACGATCATGAGATCAAATGCGATCTCCAACCGAGATTTATTTGATGCTTTGAGAGAATCAAATGTAGTGTTCGATGTCTTGAGAGATATTCGTCATGATCGTGCTTTGCTAGCAGCCTTTGGGCTGAGGATTCTCGACCTTATATCTCGAGGAGTCATCCCTAGAGAACTTTTCGATGGGTATAATTCGTGAAGAGAATTATGAGGGAGAACTATGAGCGAGAACTATGAGCGAAGCGAAAAGTTCTCTCAGTATATAAAGCTGCAAATAATCCAACTATCGGGGTTCTTGGAGGGTTTTATATATACATATATTATATGCAGTACATTTACGAAGCTAGTAAAATATTGACCAAAATTGCATATAGTAGCTAAATTAACACCTTGAGTGACTTGGTATTGCCCAAAATATATCTTATACGAATTCCCAGTAATTTTAATCAGTAGTTACCCACAATATTCACCATTCAGTATAGATTACGTAATCTTATACAAGAATTGATCGTTGGGATACCATTCAATATGAGCGGAGAGTAGTATTCACAAGTAGTGAATAGTGGAGATTTAGTGAATAGTAGAGAGTAAGAGTGGAAATTAGTGTAATTAGTGAATTGTTGAATACTTCGCTAAGCTCAGTATTCTTTTGCAGCTATTTAGGTTGCAAATATACGACATCGCGACATGTTTACGCGTGGGAAAAGATTGTAAAAATCTGACGCGTATGGATTTGAGAATTTATCTATGTTGTTTATCCTCTAATCCTACACTAATTAACACAATGCTGTCCAAAGCAAGTAGACGAGACAAGTTGAAAGAGCTTAGAGAAGCTAGGAATGCTGGAACGAGTATAAAACCATTCAACGAAGAAGTGGAAGAAGAAATTTATGATGAAGTAGACGAGGACACCTACAGAGAACACAAGAGAAACCAATTAATGAATGATGATTTCATTGTTGACGACGATGGTGAAGGCTATGTCGACAATGGTGTCGATGAATGGGATGACAGTACCAGACCAAAATATTACTCAGACGAAGAGGAAGATACTCAAAAGAAGAGAAAAAGAAAAGATCAAAAACCTTTGAAGGTGGCCAAAACTGCTCAAATCAACTCATTTTTTAAACCCACCAGTGCTGCCGCTCCAATAAAAAAGGTTGATACTAATATAGACGATATTCTTGACGATTTTCAGGATGACGTACCCGTCAAAAAACAAAAGAGAGAGAACCACCTGGTTTTTGGAGCCTCCACGAAATCTTCGAATACCAAAAAGAAACTGGCTAAAACATTTGACTTCGGAACTTCTTCAAAAAAGGTCAAGTCAAGAAAAATAGTCAAAGAGGAATTGGACGAATCCCTTGATCTCCCTATGGACATAAACGAACAGCCTTCGTCACCTATTAAAACCATAAAAGAAGAGATCGCCACAAACGAAAAGGAGAATATCGATCCCACTGTTGTAGAAAAAGAATCTGAAGACGAATCGGATGATGATTCTGACGACGATATCGTGGTCACTAGAAGAACGAGGGCAGCAGCACCAAGTAAAACAACCGTTCTGAACTTCTCTTCCGTCAAAGCGAGCGATATTCCATCGTCGTCTCCAATCAGGGCAACTTCACATTCTGCTATAAGTCACACAGAGAAACTAGACAAAGATCTCGTTGTTAACGCAGAAAGTCAATCTGAATCCTTCAAGATGTTTTGGTTAGACTACTGTGAAATTGACAGTACTTTGCTTCTCTTTGGTAAAATCATGACTCGCGAGGGTAAACTTGTCTCAGGAGTAGTGCAAGTAAATGGATTGGCGAGAGAACTCTATTTCTTACCCAGAGAGTTTAGAAGAACTGAAGATGAAGATGATGAAAAGGTCCCAGTAACTGCCTTGGATGTCCATGAGGAGATTGCTCCATTATTATTAAAGAATTTCAACTTAGAGGTGTTAAAGGCAAAGCCAGAGACCATGAAATACGCTTTTGAACTTCCTGGAGTACCCAAAGAAACCGAATACTTGAAAGTTTTGTTGCCATTCAAAACTCCAAAGAATAGAAACTTGATATTGCCTGCATCTTTGGAAGGAGACACTTTCAACCATGTTTTTGGAGCTGCCACCACCATTTTTGAAGCTTTTGTCATACAAAGAAACATCATGGGACCTTGTTGGATCGAGGTGTCTCACGGTAATTTCACTGCTATTCAAAACACATCGCATTGTCAAGTTGAAGTTGCCATTGACTCGCCTGCATTCATAAAACCAATCACAGAGAAAGCTCCACCACCCCCTAATTTAACAGCCACATCGATCTCAGTTCAAACTTTAATGGACCCAAAGAAAAACCAGCAGGAAGTTGTATCTGTGTCGATAGCCACATATTTTGACCTTCCACAAGATGCTCCAATTGATGAGAAAATCCAGCCAAACGAGATTGTGACCTTGGTGAGACCAGTAGGGTCGGTTTCAGCGCCTCCAGCATTGCAATCGATGGCCCAGAAGCAAAACTTCTCATTAAGAATCTTCCCTAATGAAAAAGTGTTATTAAACTGCTTAACCGCATTGATCAAAAACCTCGACCCGGACGTGTTCATTGGCCACAGACTAGAGAACATCTCTTTGGATGTCCTAGTCCACAGAATGTATGACTTAAAGGTGACAACCTGGTCCACGTTTGGACGTCGTAATAGAAAGGCATGGCCAGATAGATTTGGTCGTGGTTCAGGAGCATTCAATAATCGTCTTATTAGAGAAATCTTTCAAGGTAGATTGTTGTGTGACATTGCCAACGAAATGGGACAATCCTTGACCATGAAATGTCAATCTTGGGACTTACCTGAGATGTACGATGTTGTCTGTAAGAAGAAACAAGCTGCTTTAGAAGTAAACTATCTGAATCCAAAGTATTCCGAGGATGCAACTTTTTTCCTTATGGCTTTGAAGGACAATGCTTCCAATGTCAAGATCGCAGCTGAGATCGCATTCGCAACCCAAATCTTGTCGCTTTCTAAACAATTGACCAATATTGCTGGTAATGCTTGGTCTCATACATTGAGTGGTACAAGAGCTGGAAGAAACGAGTTCATTTTGTTGCACGAGTTCAAGAGAAGTAATTATATTGTACCGGACAAAGAAGAAAGATACAACAAGAACACGAATCATCAACAGCAGGCTAAGATCGAAGCAACAGAGGACGATGCCACAACTATGACGTCAAACAAAAAACCAAAATATCAAGGTGGTTTGGTTTTTGAACCTGAAAAAGGATTACACAAGAATTATATCTTGGTTATGGATTTCAATTCCTTGTACCCTAGTATTATCCAGGAATTTAATATCTGTTTTACAACCGTCGAAAGAGACAGATTTAATCGGACCCACGATGAAGACCGTGATATGCCTGTGATTCCAGGAAATGATTTGGATCAGGGTGTATTACCCCGGTTATTAAACACTTTGGTTTCTCGTCGTCGTGAAGTCAAGAAATTATTGAAGGATCCCAAGAACACTCCATTCCAAAAAGCTCAATATGACATTAAGCAACAAGCCTTAAAATTGACTGCCAATTCTATGTATGGATGTTTGGGTTACGTCAACTCTAGATTCTACGCTAAACCATTGGCGATGTTGGTCACTAATAAAGGTAGAGAGATTTTAATGGATACCAGACAATTGGCCGAATCTATTGGGTTGAGAGTAGTTTACGGTGATACAGATTCTGTCATGATAGACACCGGTGCTGGAAACTACAAAGAAGCAATCAAGATCGGTGAGGAGTTCAAAATTCAAGTCAATGAACGTTATAAGTTATTGGAGATTGATATCGATAATATTTTCAAGAGATTGTTACTCCACACCAAGAAGAAGTATGCTGCCATGAATGTCACCATCGATAAAGCTACCGGGGAGGAATCAACCACCTTAGAAGTTAAAGGGTTGGATATGAGACGTCGTGAGTACTGTCAACTTTCGAAGGATATTTCGACGTTTGTATTAATGAAGGTGTTGTCCAATTTGGATCCTGAAGACGCTCTAAGCGAGGTTTATGATTATTTAGAGGAAACCACCAAGAAAATCAAAGCCAACGAAATCCCATTCGACAAGTACAGGATCAACACCAAGCTCTCCAAGGATCCTAGCAATTATCCTAATGGACAGTCTATGCCTCAAGTGCAAGTTGCTTTACGTATGAGAAAAGATGGTAAAGTGGTCAAAGCTGGAAGTGTAATCACATATGTAATCACTGGATCAGACGTCGAAGGTGGCAAGTCTTCTCCATCAGAAAGAGCCAGATCATTTCAGGAGTTGATGAATAAGAATAACACTTTGAAACCAGATCCAAATTACTACTTGGAAAAGCAAATTCTAGCCCCAGTTGAAAGATTAGTGGAAAGAATAGAAGGTGTTGATATGGTGAGAATCGCCAGTTCCTTGGGAATCGAAGCGAAACGTTATGCAATCCGAGCCAACAATGCAGAGTGTCATAATGGCGAAATAATGCCTTTGGAGTCCAATATTAGTGATTCTGAAAGGTTTCAACAATCCAGTTTTTTGGTATTGAATTGTAAATGTGGAGCTGCGTTTAGATTTGGAGGAATTAGTGCATCTAACGACTACAAAATCACCTTTAATGGGATCAATTGTTCCAAATGTGACTACACTTTCCCAGTATTGAAAATAACTGCACAGTTGGAGAGAGCTATCCGGACCCACATATCTGTATACTATGCTGGATGGTTAGTCTGCGATGATTCGGCGTGTGGAATCACTACTAGACAAATTTCCGTCTACGGTAAACGTTGTATCGGAACCTCGGGAAAGGCACATGGTTGCAAGGGTATAATGAGATATAAGTACAGCGACAAAGCTTTGTACAACCAGTTACTTTACTTCCAATCAGTATTTGATGTTAATAAGGCTAAGAAGAACGAATTGCGTCCATTCGCTGAGAAAGTGTCTCAAAAGTTAGCCTCGGGCCAGGTCGAAGCATTGGCAGAACAAAACAGAGAGCTTTTCGAACACTGTCAAGAAACGGTGAATAAATATTTGGGTGAATGTGGTCGTCGTTACGTTAACATGGGATCCATTTTCGATTTCATGACTGGTTGACCTCTATTTATACATAACTGGTGGAACCTTATTTAATTCTATATATATTTAAATGTACTATATTGATAATCGGTCGTGCGCGCGCAAATTTATATCGAGACACAATTTCAAAATCCTAAGCTCTGAGAAAGAATAAACAACCACCAGTAACTTCAAAGGTGCGTGTCAGACAAGAGACCTCGCGATGAATTTTAACCAGCAGCCATCCAGCAATGGAGGAAACCACCAAATGAATCAACTGAACTACCAACAACAGCAGCAGCAGCAGCAGCAGCAGCAGCAGCAACACCAACAACACCCCAACCCAAACCAACAGCAAAAGGGATTGCCCGTGATAACTCCTCAACTTCTTGCCAGTTTGAACCCACAACAACTCCAGCAATTCAAAAGTCATCCCCAGTTCCAGGAAATTATGAGAAATTATATCCAAAGGCAACAATCATTACAACAAGGACAACAAGGAGCTCCGCCAGGCATGCAACAACCACCAATGCGACAAGGTGTTCCCCAACAACACCAAATTCCACAACCAGGACAGGCGCAAGCACCACTCCAGCAACATCCAGGAATGATGAACAATCAACGTAATATACCTATGAACATGTCCATGGGACAGCCACCCATCACTCAAGGAAACATGGGGAACCAGGCTCCGAGGTTTCCACAACAAATTCCCGGACAATCACAACAACTGCCATACCAGCAACCACCAAATGCACAACATCTGCAGTTTTCTCAACATGGTGGCCAAAATCTTCCCCAAGGGTCTCCTCCCATGATGAATCCTCAACAGGTGGGAAAAATGCCACAAGTAAATCCATCTATAGGGATTTCTCAGCCAGGAATAGGTAACATGGACGCTCTGGGTATAGCACCACATTTGGGACAGCAAATCTCGATGATTCCTAGAGAATCAAGCAATGCACCCCATTTTTCAGCCGAGGTCCTAAACAAGGTGCCCACCAGAAAGTTAACAAGTTTCAACGAATGGTCTGAAAAGTTGAAAGCAGAAGGAAAAGACGTATCTACAGACTTGCTAAACTATGAAAAAGTCATTGCCAGGGATTCAGAATTCTTGAACAAGTATACAGAACAAGCTGAAAGTAACAAACAACTCATGGAGAGATTATCCAAGAATATTGCTTCATATAATCATATCAAGCAGTTGAGAATGAATGCAATCAATGTTTCAAGTAAAGGACAATTGAACAACAGCATCTGGGGCGAAGGATATCAAGGCTACGGTAACGGTATCACCAACACAAGCACGAAACTCATACTACCAGAAAGAGACTACTCAGATAAGCAGATCAACGACCGAGTTTTGAATAATCTCAAGAAACCAAGTAACCTAGTCCCAATTAGATTAGAATTTGAACAAGAAAGGGACAGATTCAAGTTACGTGACACCTTTTTATGGGACTTGAATGAAGAAAATATAACCATTGATGCGTTTGCCCGACAATTGGTCGACGACTACAAGTTCATCCCCAAGGCATATTATGAAACTATCTATTTATCGATCAAAGAACAGGTTGCTGACTATCAGAGCAAACCCACGAAAACCATGGGAGAATTGAGAATACCTATCAAAGTCGAGATAACCATCAACAACACACAATTGAACGATCAGTTTGAGTGGGATATTCTCAATTTCAGCGAGAATGACCCTGAGGATTTTGCATCTACAATGTGTGACGAGTTGAACTTGCCAGGAGAGTTCACAACTGCCATTGCTCATACAATTAGAGAACAAACCCAATTGTACCACAAGGCGTTGTCTTTAGTGGGATACAATTTCGATGGCAGTCCGATCCAAGAAGAAGAGATCAGAAGTCATTTATTGCCTGCTCTTAGATTGGTTTCTCAAGACTATACTGTGGTGGACGATTTCTTCTCCATTCTAAGAAACCCTGCTACTGTGGGAGACTTCACACCGTCTCTCATCAAACTAACACAATTGGAGGTCGAAAGACTCGATAAGGAGATCGAACGTGAAAGTCGTCGTAAGAGACGTCACAACCTTAATGAACAGGAAGCAAGCACAACCACAAGCAGAGGTACGTCCAGAAGAACCGCATTACACGCAGGAAGAGGTGGTCCTACCCTCCCAGACTTGTCAGACTTACCCAAGACTTTCAGAACACCAGCACCATCAAGTGTACTACCAGGAGCTGTTGATTTAGGAGTTCCTGACATTTACGAATATACTGAAGTGTTTGTGAATAAGTCACAGATCAAAAACCCCAATAAACCTCCTCCACCACCTGTGGACCGGGTAAGATTCCATAATGATCCTGTTCGTGGCAGATTCTACGTGACAATCAAGATGCCTTGATAGAAAGAGAACTTGTGGGAATAACAGAATTCCAAGCGACTGATAACACAGAAACTTTAAGAACTTATTAGAATTAACGGCGAATCGTCGTGTGAACCAGTGCTAGTATTAGCAAGTCCTCCTAATTCCTGTGGACCTCAATATTCTTATTCATAGAGAGCTGGTTAACTTAATTAAAGAAGTAGATAAAGGACCAAGGGCTGGAAGAATGTGTCTCAAATCCGTATAGCTAGAAAGAGTATTAGGCTCACTATTTGTTAACGTATCACTTGCTAGAACTAACTGCTAAGGCATCAGGTTAGTTGTATACTTTGTTGCAGGCTAGTTGATACTTCATTACAGGTTAGTTGTATACTTTGTTGCAGGTTAGTTGATACTTCGTTACAGGTTAGTTGATACTTCATTACAGGTTAGTTGATACTTCGTTACAGGTTAGTTGATACTTCATTACAGGTTACGTACAGATTATATATTCTGAGATCAATGAAATCTTCGTGACTCCTTCTTCTTACTGGCAAGGCTAAATATTCTTGTATAGGTTAATTTAGAGATACGCCGATAACTGGTCGGTCCCATAGTGGAGAATAGAGAATTTTGATAGTTCGCCACGTCTAAAACCTGATATATCTGGGGAACACTTTTTAGCAGCCATGGCAGTAATATGTATAGGTCAAGAATAGAACTTAAAAAAGGACAGTATCTCGTGATATTGAGTTAGTTCACCACTGAAATTGTCTAACAACGACATATTTAACCACAACTGGCTTAACCACGACTATGAATTTAAACTGAATAGTTCTACATTATCCAGATAGATAAGAACTAGAAAAACACTACGACAAATACTACCAACCACATTATCCACGAGATCCCTGCTCCCCAGCCAACCACTATCATCTTTGTATGTGTTTTCTAATGTAACCTTCCTATTTTCAAACAAGTTGGTGGTGTCATCGTTCAACTGATGGACTTGTTGACTACTGAGCCCGTTTTTAATCCGACGTTGAACCAAGAACTGAATAGTTTAACTCCTACATCGTGGCTTAGTTAGATTGTTTCATATCTGTACAGTTATTTGGGAATGGTTTTACAGATGGTAAATATCACAAGTTGTATTGGCAGCGAAATCTCTCAGAACGAGCTTTGCAGCATTGTGACACATGGAACCATGCTAGATAAACCCAGGTAATTTTATGAACCACTGACAGTACGAACACTCTAGAGATCAGAGGATTGTCAATGTTGCATATCATATCTCCTTATATTCTTCATATTCTAGGTGAAGATTGCACGTGCTAGGGGTATAACAATAGCTAGCCAATTGTACTCACACTAAACCAACTAACACCAACAAGACTAACAGTACCTAGTCTAACTTGTACAGTACTCAAACTTCCCTAGATCTACTCGAAGATATATGATTTTTGGGAGTACACCGTATAATTTGCGAGGAGCTCGCAATCAACCCCGCCAAAATTCAATAATTTTGGGACAATTGAATGTGATAGCACAATTGTTGGACCTTTTAAAGTCAGTTTCTCCTCGAAATCTATCAGCTTTTGGTCTACTACAAAATGGCCAGACAAAAGTATGCGCTAGTAACAGGAGCTTCATCGGGCATAGGCTACGAGGTCTCGATCGCATTAAGCAAGAGGGGCTACAAGGTGTTTGGGTGTGCACCCAAGAGTGCTGTATGGGAGATGGAACCGTTAGAGGAGTATGGCGTTGTTCCGTATGCTTGCGATATCACTGACGTAGAAAGTATCAAGCAATTCGCCCAGTTCATCAAGGAAAACACTGAAGGGGGCAGATTGGATATCTTGTATAACAATGCTGGGATTTATACCAGTGGGCCAGCGTGTGAAATTCCTGAGGAAAGCTTGGAGAAAGTGTTTAAGGTGAATGTTTTTGGTCACATCTACATGACAAAGTATATGGTTGACTATGTGATTGCAACCAAGGGGAGTATTGTGTTTACCAGTTCTGTGGCAGGAAGAATCCAGTTATCATGGTCTAGTGCTTATTGCGCTTCAAAGGCAGCCATTGACCAATATGCGTTGGTTCTCCATGGAGAAATGAAACCATTTGGCGTCCGGGTCCATAGCATTATCACTGGAGGTGTCGATACTGCAATCTGTGATCTGAGTCAAATCTCATCCCTATTGGGCTCCAGATACGACGTGGACGGAGTGTATGACAGCATTCGTGCATCTGCAAGAATGTCTAGGGACCGCCCTTACCCTGTCAAATCATATGCTGAAGGTGTGGTAGCCAAAATCACCAACAAGAGAGATGTTTTCAATATCTACAAGGGCCGTTTGGCGTATACTTTGAATTTCTTGGGCAGATTCTTACCACTTTGGTTTTCCGAGCTTTGTATCATGATATACTTTAAACAGCTAAGCGTATTGAACAAGGTCAAGAAGTTGGCAAGAAAGAAAAAGAGTGATTAAGTATTATGATGAAAATGACGGATCAATTGGTGAGCAGGCGAGAGAAACCAACCTATAAAAGTTTAAGCTTGGAATTATTACTTTAAGCTTCCAGTGCTGCAAGATTCTTATCAATTGGCTATTTGTAGGACTCTGGATAGCGTCTCTATCATAAGCAGCCGTTTCTAGAGTAGTACTCAGAAACAGTATTTATCTGCGGATTAAGAGGAAAGACGTTAATTCCATTTGATACTCTGTTTCACTCGTCTATCCTTGTCTTGTAAGTCGGGTGGCTCCATTATGTATTATATATTATGTTTTATATATTATGTATTTCGTATAGCCTCGAAATGCACGTGACCACTATTTTTCAAATTATGCGCTACACGACAAAATACAAGATTTATATCACAAGTTCTAACAACCCACAGCACAACCATCAGAGAACTCTTAAAGAAGAGACTCGAGATCGCATACTAAACCCGAGGACCTATAATAATGGCCGGATACGCGAGAGTAAGTATTTTCCACGTTCCCTATCGTCTTCCAGTACTAACATTACAGATAAAGGAGAGTGGCAACAACAGTGGAAACACCGAAATATCCCAGTCAAACATAGAAGGCAAGTCAGAGGACGAGAATCAACTCTTGGAATCGTTCATCTCACCCGAAATAGACTCAGATTTCGAAACCGACGGTGGAAAAGCTCCATATTTTGAGGCTGGGGTAGAAACAGGTCCGGGTGGAGATTTGCGACTTGGATCCAACACAACTGAGGCTGATAGGAATATTGACGACCCAGTTGCTGGTGGATCTACAGACACAGGCGGAGACAGTTCACGGCGAGAATCGAGCGAGTCATTTCACACATCACGATCTTCAGCCAGTGGAAGTTCAATAGATTTGGAACTGCAACGAAGACGGCTCACCACGCGTGAACGGGTGGTGAATGTGTTTAACCACTTTGTACCCATCAGACAGACATACGAAAGAATAAGTAATGGAATAACTACCGGAAGAATGCAGGCTAATGTTCCGGGACGGTTTATCGGTCAGGGAACCGACGGAGTGTTTCGTAACTTGGCAGCCAAACCAGACACAGACGCAGCTATTCAGGAGCAGGAACTTCATCCCCCAACCTACGAAGAAGCAGCTGCAGATGCCACCCCCGAGTATTGGGAATCAACAGTCATATCCCCCATGTATGAGGACGAAGTGTTTGTGGAAGGATTGCCGGTGGGAAACGTTGCCAGTTTCGTATGGAACGGATTGGTCACGGTGGCGTTCCAGTATATCGGATTTGTTCTCTGCTACTTACTACACACATCACACGCTGCTAAACACGGTTCAAGGGCTGGCTTAGGTATAACGTTAGTTCTTGCAGGGTATGGCTTGGTTCCTTCTAATTTCGGACACCTGGACGAAGTACCTAAGCGCTACGAACCTTCCAATCCCAACGATTTCGACATACAAAAATCATCTTCCATCAATGGCGAAGTGGATGCCTATAGTGCTGGGATGTTCAAGCAGAATGTCGGTACTACATCGAGCGGACTTCTTGCGGGCACCAACAACACGCCATATTTTGCATACGGAATAATTGCATTTGGATTATTTGTGATAATCAAATCATTAGCCGATTTTTACAGAGTCAAACAGATGGAGAGAGTCGTTTTGTCGCCTCCTGGAGCCATCCCAACCACCACCACGACAGAAAGAACAGAAAGCACCAATACCGGAGAATAGAACAGATTAGTCTCTCTAAATGAAAGATGAAGAGAATTTAGTGAGAACAGACAGCGTAACTGATGGAATGATTAAATTCTTACTTAATATACATATTGTACGAGCGTATGCTCATAATGCTATTCACGGCAGGTAACTTCGTTAGATTTTGGCTAGCCTCCATTAGTCCATGATAGGTTCTAACGTTTTAGGTTTTAAGGTTAATTAATTGGTTGAGTCAGTTAGGTAGTTAGTCAATAACTCTCTGAGACTGTAAGTCAGTGAGACAGTAGTTCACTGAGAGTAAGTAAGTCAGTAACTCTCTAGGTCTCTAGGTCTCTAGGTCTCTAGGTCTCTAGGTCCTCTAGGTCCTCCAGGTCCTCCAGCTCGCTATCTCTCTGAGACGGTAAGTCAGTAAGTCAGCAATTGACTAACTATCGAGCTAAGTAACTATCTAGATCACTGACTCTCTGGCGCTCTAACTCTCTAGATCACCAACTCTCTGACTCTCTAGCTCTCTAGATCACTGACACTCTAACTCACTAACTCACTAACTCACTAACTTCGTTAGCTCGTTAGAGAGTTGGCTCGCTAACCCATCACAACCAACATCTTCTCATATATCGTAAACACAATCCCCCCACTCAACACTAACCTCCCCAACCTCGGCGTCGCCCCCTTCCAGAAGGTGAGCAAACCCTCTTCCCTAAAAATCTTTGCGAAACAATTTATTGTGGAACTGTATTGTTTTTCCGCCCCCAATGCCTGCATTCTTGTCTTAACAGTATCGATAGGCATGGTTGAATAGACAGTGATGGTTCCAGCGAAGGATCCCACGGCAAAAGTGGCCACGGAACTAAGCGGCTCGTTGGGTTTGGATCCTGACGCTTGTTGGATCATGGTTTTGATGGCGTTGTAAGAACCTAATCTCACAGCTTGGTTGGAGGCCTGTCTCAAAGAAACAGGAACCAACCCGGCGTAAATGCCCTTGAAACCCATGTCGCGACACAACTTGACGGATCCAGCCACTATCCCGTTCTGGTACTTTGGTTTGGCCAGCTGTTTGTCATCAATCAACGCGGTTTTGATGGCCTCGAATGGAGTCACCGCCACCACCGATTCCAACAATCCGGCTCCAAGACCGGCAATTACACCCCGGGGTCCCGACAACTTGCCGTTCTTATCAGCCAAGACTGATTTGATGGCATCAAACCCCAAGAACCGGACCGATGCCTTGACAGTGTTGCCCACCACGAACGCGGGACACCCAACATAGAGGGCACCCACTCCGTTGGTCTTAGCAATGCTATAGATAAGAACAAGCGGGTTTCTTGACATCTTGGAACTCTTATCCACCAACTGTAACCTTGTCTTTGCAAACTCAAACGGATACGTGATGGCTCCCTCCACTGCACCCGCAGTTCCTCCGGCGATAAACGACTTGAACGGATCTACTTTTTTCTACCGGTTAGTATTATGCTGTGAAGATCTAGATAGAGTTACATACATTGTCTTTGGAGCTCATTGACTAGGACTGGTGAAAATTCAATGGGAATTTTGAATAATTTTTGAATCATTTTTCAATAATTTTCAGTTGACTAATTTTCATTTGTCCGGTTCCGGGGTATAATTTTTCGGAGTGTCTATTATGATGGAGGGAGAGATCATGTGATGGATATACTGATATCAATAGTGATATCAACACTGAGCGTAGCGAAGTGTTGATTTGTTACAGTATTTAGTATCAATACTGAGCGTTGTGGATTTTGATTGTTACAATATTTAGTGGTGATACAGTATTTATTAGTGGATATCAAGAGTTTTGGCTGCGATGATCAATCTGAGAGAAGTTATGAGGCTACAGGTGACAAGCTATGAGATGAAAAGTTATGAGAGATCAGCTGACGCTGATTAGAGAGAGTTATGAGAAGTTTTGGTAAGTTTATGCGATGATATTGAGGAGTCATAAAATGTTAGCTGAGAGTCACGAGATCATGAAAATTACAATAGAGATAGACGATTCTTTATGATGGGTATCCAAATCTCCCAATAAAGATAAACACGATTCTTCATGATTAGTATCCAAATCTCCCTATATCAGAATTTATAGATATTACCCCATAAAGTCTATATATGCTGATAGTAGTAGGCCAAGATACCAATATCTTGAATGGTGAGTCTTGAATGGTGAGTTTAGAGATGATTATTCTTGGATAGTCGTGGATGTCTTGAAAAAATTGGTTCTTGGATAATATTGGTTAACTCTAATTACTCTTGATTATTCTTGTAGCTTTGGTCTGATTATTTTCTCTCTAGATCAAATCATCAAACTCATCGTCATCATCATCGTCGTCGTCGTCGTCATCATCAGCTTCTTCGGCCAACTTCGCATAATATGCAGCCAATGCGTCTTGTGCTTCTTTATCCTTAAGCTCTGAAGGCATTGCGGTGTTGAGTGCCACTTGGGGTTCTGGTGTAGGCTCGGAGGTGGGTACTGGTGTGGAATCGACATCCATGTCGTCGACATCGGGTTTTTGCTCTGGCAATTCGGGCTTGATCTTTGATTCGTCTTCCTGTTCGTCGTCCAACTTACCAAGGGTGGATTTGCCAACAGTACTGTTGGAATGCCATGATGGAAGAGCGTTTTGTTCCAATTTTGTTCTTCTTTCTTCCTTTTCCATTTGTTCACGTTCGTAGTTCTCATCGTTGGCAGTGATAGATACGTGCAACGTAGCTTGAGATTTGGAGGCTGCGTTTTGAAGTGACGACGACATACTTGACCTCGATCTCCCACTGATACGGCTGGACATAGTATACGATGCAGTGGACGTAGATTGTGCAGGGATCGACTTGACCAACGCACCCTCGAAGTCGTTATCTTGAATATGAGACTCGTCGATCTTCTTGAGATATCCAATGATCGGATCCACCTGAGTCATAAGTTTTTCCAACTTCTGTTGTCTGACTGATGCTTGATGCAGAGAATCATCTTCCATGAGGACTCCTTGACAGATGTCACAGATGAATTCAGTCTTGTCTTCACTAAGAAGCGAAATCGCATCCAACTGACTGATCTTCTTGCCACAACGTGGACACACATACCCTTGAGGATTACCGAAATGTGTCATTTCCTGCTTGAGTGTATTAACCAACGAATGGACCTTCCATTTTATGGAATCGATGGCCTCGGTGATGTGTATGAAAAAGTACGTTCTAGTAGTAAGACGTTGTTGCCCGTTTTCTTCTTTCTGGATATGATTTACAAGCAATCGATCCTCCACAAGCTTGTTACAAAGCGAACGAAGTTCCTTCCGCTTAATACTAAGGAGATGGATCAAATCATCCTCGGAAAGCACCGAATGAAGAAGTATAGCATCGAGGATTAGCACATAAGGCGTGGAATAGAAACCCCGAGACACAAATCTGATGAGTGATCTGATAGTATCGTCCATGGTGGATGAAGAGGTGAAATAGAGTTGTCTGTAAATTTTGATTTAAAATCATGAGGGTCGTGTCAGGAACGAAAAAGGTTTACTAGACAAATCTTGCAACCAAATAATATGGACTAGATCTCGAAAGAGATGTAGTGGAGATCTAGAGGAGATTTTGAGGGGGTCCCTAAAGATGTCTAGAGAAAGATCAATAGGGTGGTAGACTTATTATGATGATATTTTCTGGTCTTCATACAGTAATATCATATTTGCCGGGTTGATCTGTATGGAGCTCAGCGAGAAACATTTCAATCTAAACTATCTTATCAATTAGAGATCAGGTTGAATCGCTGCTACTCTATTCTCCATTCTAACCATACTACTCCCCAAAGCTAATATGTCCACCATAAAGATATTGAAGGAGAGGGTTAATAATTGGTAGCTAAATTGCACAGAAAGCAACCTCTAATTTTGACTATCATTTGGTTCTAAAAAGATATGAGATGTGTATTCTGATATCCCAATCAAGATGTGATGATACTGACACAGTATTAAACCAGAGAAACGTGTTTTCATAACATTCACATTGATGTCGAAATGTGGATCCTCAGAATTGACACCAAGCAATCACTTTTAGAACACCAAATCTACTAACAAACAGAAGGCGGATGTGTCACTGTTTATATCTGGAAACCTTTTGGAACTAATAAGTTGCCTGCTGGTATATCTAATTGGCGACGCATACTATATCAGGCCGCGCATACTATTCTAGATCTAGAAGTATACGATAGGGGAGGGGTGGTAACACCTATAAATTTGAGCCTGCCAGAGTCCAGTATATTAAACTTCGCCTAACCAAAGCCCAGTTGATAAAACTGCATGTGTGAGGATTCGAACCAGACCTTATCCCAAAGCGTGACATTTCCATTGTGTCTAGCCTGGAGGTCTGAAACGCGCTTTTGACTTTCGCGACCCTACGACCACTGAAATTCACACACGCAAAATCAAAAAAAAACGCGTCGCCTATAATAATGCCCCGTTGTCGCAAAATTATACAAATTGACTTCCCTAAAAAGTTTTTTAGCACCAGTTAAGAAGAGGTAGACTATTTAAAACGAACATATCAGAGAACAAGATACATATAGAAGTGTACCGTCCCAAAGTGATCTAGACATACGCTCACAAGATCAATCGCCGAGGTTACTGATCTCTCAACTCAGCTTCACGGTTTCCACTCAGCTTCACAGCTCGCTTCACAGCTCGTTATCTAAATCTATCGCAGAATGAGTGGCAACTACATATCTGACAGATTACCCTTACAAGAACATTCAATTAATGGTGGCAAGATAACAGATACTCCTGTTAGTGCATCACTTCGTTATAAAAGCAAAATGACTACGCCTCCTGAGTCTATCTTTGGTTTAAGGAAGAAATCTATAAGTTTCGAAACCCCCAAGCCAGTAAAGGGCGAAGGAATCGTAATATCAAGCTCGTTATTATCACCGGCATTTTCAAGCCCCCAAAGAAGGGGAAATATTCACGGAATAACTCATCAAGGAGATTTGGATCGCGTTTCGGAGAGTGACATAGAGAATATGTCCGGCACATCAAGGAAAGTCCATGCTCCATCGTCTCCTCCATGTATAAACCTCTCCACATCGTCACTTTCATTCTCCTCCGATGACACGTATGAAAAGCCAAAGAAAAAGGCAAAGAAGTCCAAGAAAGAGGCCAAGGATACGGCGTTCGATCTTGACTCTGAAGACAAACCTCCGTATTCATACGCGACTCTTATTGGAATCTCGATCCTCAGTCACAAAGACAAACGTTTACCGCTTTCACAAATTTACCAGTGGATCTCCGACACTTTCAAGTACTACAAGCGTGAAGATGTTGGATGGCAGAACTCTATTCGTCATAATCTCTCGCTCAACAAAGCGTTTGTTAAAGGAGAAAAGTCTAAGGACGGAAAGGGCCATTTCTGGTGCATCAAACCTGGACATGAAGAACAGTTTTTGAAATCTCGGAGTGTCAAGAAGAGTTCGTACCATGAGGTGATGGACCAAATCAACAATGCAAACTCAAATAGAGCCAAAAATGCAGCCAAAGAAGAAATCAAACGTTCTATGAATACAATTCCTTCTTCTCCAAACCAACCCCACAATACTAGACCCAAAAACTCGAGAAAACGGTCTGCTGTTGATAATGACGATGATGATGATGACGAATTCAGGTACACTTACAACGACACTAACGAAGACGACGATAATGACGAAGATGATGGAGATGTTACCCATATTCTTGATCCCCCACAGAAGAAACAGAAGAACAACAATATGTTGGGAGAACCTTTCAGCCACTGGGACACCACTAGTGCCTTAACCAAGACCCCCGTTTCAAACACTCATCCTCCACAATTTGTCATAAGCGAGTCACCCAATAAACCATTATTGGCGGCCAAAAACTTGACCTACACGTCGTCTTTCAGTTGTAATTCTAACTTGGAATTGAGTCCCATGAGACTCAGCGAAACCGGACCTCTCTTGGAACCACTCACTCCAGCCAATAACATCTATCAGACACACCATCAGTTACATCCCACAAGTGCCATGTCACACTTAGCAGGCTCAACCTCATCTTTACACACTTCCACCATTCCTTTCTCAAACATGCTCCAGAAGTCGACATCTTCTAACCCATACAACCACAACTCTGGCAACTTCTTGCAACGCACTCCCAAGTCCAATATCTTGAGAACTCCAATGAGAAACTTGCGCACTCCACAAACCAACTCCATCATGAAGAAGCTCTGGAACTCTCCATCTTATCTTGAGGATTTCTACTACTCTCCGCTTGTCAATAGCCATTCGCTCCTTCACAACCAGTTTCCGTCTGGAGTTTCCCATTCAATCTTGGACTCTTATGATGATGACGATATGGTGATGCGCAACTTCGAGGCCCATCACGGTGGTCTGCAGCATTCACACCACCAATCACCGTCGCTCGAGAGAAAACTCGTGTCGATGGCCAGTATCACATCGTCTCTCAACTCAGGACGGAATCTATTTGACGAATTTAAAGTGGCCGACGCTACCAGCTCCGTGAGCTCCGTCAAAAGTGTCAACGACGATTCCAAGGAAACGAATGTCTCCAATCATTTGAGATCAGTGAGCTCAACCTCTACTGAAGCCGACAGTCACTAGACTCTTGCTATCCTTACAAACCATATTTTTCAACCACTTAATTCTATCCAGTACTACATCTTTGGGTTCAGCTACGTACCGGGAGGTACACCACAAGCTGTTTATTTCATGTCTATAGGTGACATGACGGGGTCAATTTCACGTGTGTGATCACACTGTTCTTTTTATTTCAATCTTACAGCCTATTCTAATCTCTTATCCATTTCCACTTTATTGTATTATTAGCTATTGAGATATTTTACTGTAGTAGTAGGTGTGATTTTAGTAGATATTAGTGGATGTTAGTAGATATTAGTGGATGTTAGTGGATACTAATAGATACTAATAGATACTAATAGATACTACAGATACTAATAGATACTACAGATACTATTAGATATCAGAAATGATTTTAGATCTGTCCATGCTACCAAAATTCTTGTAATAATCACCTTATTATGTCACTACCACTGTTAGTTTCTCGCTAGCCAGTGTCTGTTTCTCACTGTTCGTGTTAGTTTCTCGCTGCTCTTCACTAACTCTTCTAATCTGTTGAGGCACATCCTTTGCACCCACACGTAATACACTCCACGGCCTGTGGATCTTCTTCATTCTTTATCAACGTCGACTTAGGGACTCGACAAACACAACTATTCTTATGGTTCTTGTCCTTAGCCACTATACACTGTACACAACACAATTTCTCGTAGCCCTGTTTCTTCCACTTAGCTATGAGATCACCGTTCGTATATGGTTGAAGAAGTAGCCAATCGTAAAGATCTTTGCTTATTACTTTTCTCTTGTAGTACATTTCATAAACATAGCGAGAAATCTGATGGTTTATCTGGAAAATGGGCCAGAGTGCTTGTTGTTTATTCTTTGTGGAGGAGGAGGTTGAGGACTGGACTATTTTCAAGCGTGCCTGGAACTTGGTGAGAGCAGGCTCCACCTTGGAGTAGCCCTCAGGGGGCGGCGCGTTCTTCTTTATTCGTTTGGTGGGAGCTTTGGCCATTGTTATAAAAAGAAGATGTGATGAGAGTTGATGGTTGTAAATCTGATTTAGAGATGAGATATTCAAAAAAATCGACAGCAGCAGGATTCGAACCTGCGCGGGAAATCCCAACTGATATCTCAAAAGTTCGAGTCAGTCTCCTTAACCACTCGGACACGCTGCCTGATCGTGTATAGACAAATTTGAAATTTGTATCTATTATAAGATGATACAGAGCGAGGATTAGAGAGGATTAGAGAAGATGAAGTACAGTGGAATCTACAATAAAATGTGTGTATTGGGTCACGAAATTCGATAAGCTTTCCACAATTAGTTCGAATTTCCTGGGCACTCTAATAAAGAATATTCACTTCAGTATCTATTGATTCTTTTAGATTAGATAAGGTTAGTAACTGATTCTGTGTGACGATATGGACTACGCTGATGATTTAACGGTGCTGAAGTCTCTCAATTAACTGAATCGAAGTTTTGAATTCACTAATACTCATTAAAATCCATTAAAATTCACTACAATTCACTATATCTTCACTTGTTTTAATACTTCGCTGCCTCGGTATTCAAAGATAGTAGGAACGATTAATTTCAAGAAAATGATTACGTAAGCAATAATACATCCTGATTATTGAGGGTAATTACTCTTTAATATTACTATAAATTCGTACACGATATAATTGGGGCTATATCAGGCTAATCTATATGTTATTTTAGTTAGTAGAGGCAAATTTGGTCAGTATTCTAGTAGGTGAATCAACCGATGTTCGTGTACTGCATATAACAAATATTAAGTCCTGGGACCTCTCAGGAACTATTGGAAGAGATATAGTACGGGTATTCGGTAATTTATTGAGTATTCCGCATTATTATTAGTGTTTTATCTTGGTAAATGGTTAGTTCTATCACTAAATAAAATATGAACAACTTAATCCACGCGCTCGGTACTCAATAAGTGACTAAATCTCACTAATAATCGCTAGAAGTCACAAGAATACGGATCGTAGCTCAGTATTCTTGCCCTAAGCTCAGTATTCTCGCCCTAGCTTCAGTATTCTCGCCCTATGCTCAGTATTCTCGCTACGTTCTCTATCCTCACTTCAGTATTTGCTCTCACCAGTCTCGTAAAATATTCAATACATTGATTATAATCACGGACTTAAATTGTTCAACAACTATTCAAATATTCAAGGATCTACTTTAAGATTAGCTTTCAAGGTCAGAGAATCGAACATAAGGAGAAAACAATGTTTTAAAAGGTTATTGCATCAATTGTGAACTAATTGCTAATGAGGTCCAGCACCTTATTGAGTACTTAGACCTCATTGAATACTGAGCACAGGCTAATGATATCTAGTACCTTATTAAATACTGAGCGCAGTACCTTATTGAATACTTCGCTTCGCTCGGTATTCATGATTCTCGTAACATTGCTTCACTCCGTGCCTCGTCAGTAATTTTTAATTGGAGTTGAACACTGGCCCTTCGATCTATCACAAAACTAAAATATCTAATTATACAATTTCCACCACTAATGTATGTATCATCTCCTTAGACTGCAAGTAACCCACAGCCACATGAGTGAACTCATAGAACTCATAGAATTCCTTTAATTCATAGAATTCATACAACTAACCGGTCAAATCTCAGGCACAGACGGCTTTATCCTAACCTATAAACTGAAGAACGTTTTTTCAAGCGGCTTTGTGAAACGAGAAATTTTCTCATTGCAGTTTCAGATTCCTTCCGCGCTTCTACGCCGTTTGTTTTGCTTTCAAACATTCTTAAATATTCCTTTTATCTTCATCTTTTCTTTAGTGAAAGTGAATCGTCGTTCGAGCAAGCTGGAAGTTCATAATTAGTGGTGGAATCTAGATCATCGAAAATTCGAACGAAAACACCTTAATTCATCCTTTTCATACAGATTATTACAGCCATCGTTAAGGATTAAGTATAGACATGGCCGCCGACGTTGCTACTAGTTCTACGTCGACATCGGCACTTATCACCACGTTGATCACTAACTTGGTGATCGCTGGTGTATTTGTGACTTCATTCTTATTACTTAGAGTGAAGTTTAAACGTATCTATTCACCAAAGTCATCGTTTGATTTGGTTGCTGAAGAGAAAAAACCGACCCCTTTGCCTTTAGATCCCTTCTCCTGGTTGTATATTTTGTTAACCAAACCTCATTCGTTTATCATCCAGCAAACTGGCTTGGATGGGTATTTCTTCTTGAGATATATTCTCATCATGGCTCTCACGTTTATGTTTGGGTTGTTGACCTGGACAGTGTTGTTGCCTATAAATGCAGTTCATGGAAATGGAAATGATGGATTGGATCAGTTATCTATTGCAAATGTCAAATTTAAAGGCAGATACTATGCCCATGTGTTTGTTGGATGGGTCTACTATGGGATTGTCATCTTTGTTATCTATAGGGAATTATTCTTCTACAACTCTTTGAGATGTGCAGTTTTGTCGTCGCCAAAGTATGCAAAGAAATTGTCTTCCAGAACTATCTTGTACCATTCGGTTCCAGACACTCTCTTGGATGAAAAGCAGTTTTACAAGTTGTTTGATGGAGTCAAGAGAATCTATGTTTCGAGAAGTTCTCGTATCTTGGAAGGAAAGAATGCGAGAAGAAACGCTTTAGTTAATAAGTTGGAAATCGCAGAGAATAAGTTGTTGAAACTCGCAGTCAAGAACAAGTTGAAGGCTGATAAGAAAGGTCTTGTATTGGAACCTGTAGATGAAATTTCCTCCTATGTTCCAGAGAACAAAAGACCAAGGCACAAAATTGGTGGTTTCTTCTCTAAAAAGATCGACACCATTAGATACTGTCAAGAAGAGATTCCTAAAGCCAACGAAGAAGTTAGAAAATTGCAAAAGAGATATAGAGCCAACCCTCCTAAGAACTCGATTTTTGTGGAATTTGAAAACCAATATTATGCCCAATTGGCTTACCAATCAACGGTTCACCACAGTCCTTTGAGAATGGCTCCTGCCTCCACCGGTTTAGAACCTGCCGACATCCAATGGTCAAACTTGAGATGTTTCTGGTGGGAAAGAATCACCAGAAAGACAATTGCCTTTTCCGCTATCGTGGCATTGGTGATCTTTTGGGCGATTCCTGTTGCATTTGTTGGTCTTATCTCCAACATCACTTACTTGACTGAGAAATTGCATTGGTTACGTTGGATCAATAATATGCCTAAACAACTTTTGGGAATTATCACTGGTTTATTGCCAACCGTTTTGTTGACCTTGTTGATGATGATTTTACCAATGTTTATTAGAGGAATGGCCAGAGTTGCCGGTGCCCCATCGACCCAGCATATTGAATTATTCACCCAAAATGCCTACTTTGGATTTTTGATTGTGAATGCTTTCTTAGTAACCACTCTTGCCTCGTCTGCTGCATCCACTGTTGCTGAAATTATCAAAACTCCTGAAAAGACATTGAGTATTTTAGCTGATGGTTTACCAAAAGCGTCAAACTTCTACATTTCCTTCATTATTTTGCAAGGTTTGACTGTTGCAAGTGGTTCGTTGTTCCAAGTTGTTGGTTTGTTCTTATATTACATTTTAGGAGCCATTCTTGACAAGACTGTTAGAAAGAAATGGAACAGATTTTCTGGTTTGGGATCCATGGCTTGGGGTACAACCTTCCCAATCTTCACCAACTTGACTTGTATTACATTGGCCTACTCCATTATTTCTCCTATGATCTTGTTGTTCGCCACAGTCGCCTTTCTTTTAGTCTACATTGCCTACAGTTACAACTTGACCTACGTCTTTGTTGAAAGTGCCGACACCAGAGGGTTGCATTATCCTCAAGCATTATTCCAAACCTTCACTGGGATCTACTTGGGACAAATCTGTTTGTTGGGGATCTTCGCTGTTGGTAAAGGATGGGCACCTATTGCTTTGCAAATAATCGGTATTGTTTTCACAGTTTTCTGCCACCTCCACCTTTCTTCCTCATTCAAGCATTTATTCACCGTTGTACCTATCGATTGTATGAGAGCAATGGATGGTGTCTCAAACACTTCATCGTTCCAAGGCGAATCTGAATTCAGAAGCAAGGTCTTGGACAAGAAACACAGAATGTCTAGACAACAAATGATTGACGAGAAGAAAGAAAAGGAAGATCTCAAGAACGACCTTTTCACTGAAGATATGGAAGCTAATGAAAAAGAAGTTACCATCGTTCCATTATTGGCTGACCGTGACTACAAGACCACCGAGTCATCCAATCCTCTAGTCAGATTCCTCAGGCCTGACGTTTTCTTGAACTATAGACATGCTAAACAGATGTTACCAGCCTGTTTCAATGTTGAGCCTCCAGCCGAAGCGGACAACAAACATGCATACGACGCCCCAGTCATTTCGGCCAAATGTCCGGGAGTGTGGATTCCAAGAGATCCAATGGGTTTATCCACTAAAGAAATGGAAACCTTGTCCAAGATAGTTCCTATTAGTGACGAGAACTCTGGATTTAACGAGAAGGGTAAGATCACCTTTCTTGGAAAAGCTCCAAACTAATATATTTAGAGGTTATATAGAGGTCAGAATGTTGGCCTTAATGTAAAGCATCGATTAGATAGTGGTGAAAGTGGTAGTAGATGTGCTAGAGGGAGTAGAGGTGTTAGAGGGAGTAGAGCGTGGTAGTTCCAGATCAATAGCTCAGTAACTAATTACTCACACAGTCAGTAAGTTATAAAGTCTGTAAGCTAAAAAGGTAGTAAGTCGGTAAGTGAGTCACCAAATCACCAAATCACTAAGTCACTAACTTACAAACAAATTCACCAAACTCGCTAACTAACCAACTCGCTGCTCACTAACTCACTAAATCGCTAACTCGCTAACTCATTAGCTCTTTGGTACATTAGCTCTTTAGCTCTTTAGCACTTTAGCCCTCCCTTCCCTCCGTAATCTTTCCTCGCGTTTGCATTTGATTTTCACAGACCTCGGATCTAGAACGATCTTGAATATCTGAACCACTGAAATTTCAACTCTTCTTCAACCATGCACCTCCACAAACTCACGACGATATCCTCCATGGCCAGAAACTCCATATCCATAGCGAGATCCAGACTCAGCTTGACCAACCAACATCTCGCCGCAAATCGTCTCACCACAAACCGCTGCCTCTCGTCAGCTTCTTCACCACCGGTGGCTACCGAAATAATCAACATCAACCAGGGTACCAAATATACCCCCGACTACAAAAACTACGCCGTCAACAAGTCAACCGGTAAGATCTTATCGTATTTCCACGACATACCCTTGGACTTAAATCATGAAACTAAAGAAGCAAATATGGTGGTGGAGATTCCTCGGTGGTCCAACGCCAAATTCGAGATAGACACCAAATCCCAAGGAAACCCCATCAAACAAGACATCAAGAAGGGCGAGGTCCGCTTCGTCAAGAACTTGTTTCCTCACCATGGCTATATCCATAATTACGGAGCGTTGTCACAAACTTGGGAGGACGTCACCGACAAGAACGCCGAGTTGAACTTATTTGGCGACAACGATCCATTGGATGTTTGTGAGATCGGGTCGGAGATCTTGGCCACTGGTTCCATCGTCAGGGTCAAGATTTTAGGATCCATTGCGCTTATTGATGACGGCGAGTTGGACTGGAAAGTTATCGCCATCAATGTCAATGACCCGTTGGCCCAGGAATTGTTTGATATCCACGATTTGTATGTAAAGTGTCCTGGACTCTTGGAGACCACGAGACAGTGGTTCAAGGACTATAAGGTTCCCGATAATAAGCCGGAAAACGACTTTGCGTTCAGTGGTGTGTATAAGGACCAGAAGGAGACGATGGAAATCGTTTCAAAGTGTAATGGAAGCTGGAAGAAGTTGGTCAATTGTGAGGTCAAGGGAGAAAACTTGCCAGTGATTGAGAATTCGACGTTGGTGGACTCTCCTGGGTATATTGGAGACTTTAACAAGTTTAAATTGTTGAATAATGATTACAAGGGCGAGGCTGAAATTCCTCTGGAGGTCGACAAAAGCCATTTTGTATCAAATTAAAGATATGGTTGTTCTGTCACTAAGGAGCGTAGCGATTTAGTGATGATTTCTCAGGCTCTCTGGCTTTAGAGAGCTTTTGGCGATCTACTAATTACTACTGAACTGTTTACGACATATGGGGCTACTAATTATTGTTCTAATTGTTTAAGACGATGTTAAAGAGATATCACACTGGACTAGAGATCCCCCAACAGAGAAAAGTCATTAAATTCAGGTAAAATAACCACAAGTCTCTATAATGATAATGGTTCTAGTGAGATGAAGTCGGAGAGAATATTCGGCCCCAATATGATAAATAATGAGATTTAATGGCGATTTTAATATTTTAAAGGTGACTTCAATGCTCTATCCTGTTCCATTCGTCAAATAAGCCTAGAAAATGAACAATCGAAAACTCCGAAGTCTGAAGATATTGATTTTTACTCATAAATTCGGATTTTATGGTATTGCTGTAGAATTTCCAAGGCTTTCAAATCTTAAGGTACTTTCAAATAAACTGATCTAATGGGCCATTTAAAGCTCGCTGTATAATTAGTAAAAGCTGACATTTATAAATATCAAATAACAATCTTAATAGTATACTGTTTATTACCTTGAGCTCGATATTATATGCAGTATACTTACATCAGTAGATTTAGCTAGTGAAATATTTATCAAAATTGCCTTCACTAACTAGCGTAACATGCAGGCCACTTGATAGAGTACACGCTACTTTAAATACCAATTCCCAGTAATTTTGACCTGAAATTAACCACAATATTCATAGTTCTTTTAGTGTTTAAAGCTGCAAATAAGCGATCTGATAAGAATATCTTATATGCAGTACATTAACATCAGTAGAATCAGCTACTGAAATATTAATCTAAACTGCCTCTACCATCTAATTTAGTATTTAAAGTAACCTGTAGTAGGCCCCACTACATCATATACGAATTTCAAATAATTTAAACGGTTATTACCCACGTTATTCACCATAATGTGTGGATTACGTAATCTTGAGAGTTTGGATGCTGGGAAGCGAAGAATTCAGAATTAGTAGAGATGTACTGAATCATAGTGAAGATCAGTGGGATGAAGTGGAGATTTCGTAGTGAATTCTTGTGGGGAAGTATTTACTAGTAAAGACAAGAGTTCATTTGTGAAGATCTATTATTATTTAGTGATGATACAAGAGTTTTTATAAGTGAATTATTTAGGATTTGTTAAGCAAGAGCTTCAAATCTCATGACAGAATTTTCATTAAGCCTCTCAGTAAGTCTGTCACTAACTTTGTCACTACCCTTCACTACCCTTCACTACCCTTCACTAACACTTCACTAACCCCGTTGCTAAACGGATAATTTATATTAGTTCTAGTATACATATTTTATTCTATTCAAAAATATTCCTTGAAGTCACGGATCTCATCCATCAAGGTCTTGAAGAACTTGGTATACGAAGCATCACCCTTTTCGATGATTCGCAAATCGTCAGCGGTGCTAGGAGCAACTCTCGATGACAAAAACTTCGGATGTTTCAACAAGTTATTGATACAATCCACAAACTCTTCTCTTCTGGTGGCAGTATCGAGTCCGGGCAACATTTGCATGTCTGCGTCGTCGCCTTCGTTAACGTGTCTTATTTTCTTGTAATAATGATCGACATTCAACGATTTCAAGAGTTTGTAGAGTAACAAAAGTTGGCTGGTTTCGGCTACTGTCGCCGACGTGATTTGAATCGATGACGAGTCACGAGACCAACTATCAATACACGATTCGATTTGTTTTCCAAACATTTGTAAGGCCAAACAAGCTTCTGGCACCACCGCCGGGCCTAGTTTGTGCAAACTAATGATTATGATGGGTAAAATCCCGTTGATCCAGATTCGGTGATATGATGCGTCGGAACTCACACTTATTCCACCGATTTTGATAGGATTAGAAATCGGACTTTCAACTAATGCAACAAACAACCCAGAACTAACGAACTTCTCGGCTATGATCTCGATGGTCATCAATTCCTGAACAAACATCAAACTTAACTGGGCGAAAATATGTTCATCGTTCACTTCCACTGAATGTGACAACGAAAACAAGTTCAACAACGACGTGATGGTTCCATTATCATTGACAAGGTTGGCCATCTCATGGTTCAACTTAGGATACGATTTAATGCCAACAAAGATCTTCAAAATCGACAAAATAAGCATCAAGTCGTCGATTCTGTCGTTCATTTTCGTGGAAACATGCTTCCTATTGGACCGCGAGAGGTAGACATCGTTCTGGATCTCTATCGACAACGTTCTGGTTCCTTTGGTGATGATGAGCTCGAAAAGATCCCGGAATACACTGAAATATTCAATCAAAATGGTGGTGTCGTTTTTGATCATGTTCAAACAACAACAAAGGGTCCTCAACAACGGTCTATAGCTTCCTGACGACTCTGCTAGCGAAGTGAGGAAATTTAGCCTTCCAGAGGATAACAAGTCCAAGCCCACCTTGATGATTTCAAACACTTGTTTTGGATCTTTTTCGACGTCGGAACGGTTGTAGACAGAGTACGTGATGTAGAAGGCCAACTCAATACGTTCTTGGTAGACCAGGGAGAAGATTTCGGCAGGGATACCTTCAGAAACGTTGAGCTTCAATAAGTGTTCTACGAACTCAAGCAATTTCGGACTGAATGTTCCGTCAAATCTCCTGCAATAAGCAGTGAGTAATGCACCGAACGACTTTGCAACGGAGATCTGCGAGTTCAAGTATTGGAAGTTGATGCTCGAAGCAATGATTTCTTCCTTCAACCTTGGCCAAGAGTCGTTGTTCTTCAAAAGACCCTCCATCAATGCTAAATTGTATATAGCAGCGACGCCGAATCTGTTTCTCTTGGAGAGGGTCGTTCTAAACTGTGATAACTTCAATTTGGGAAACACACCTTCGAAAGAACTGTACAACGAAGAGTGTAACGACGGGTGGTAGTCACTCACTGCGAATTTGTTCTTCAAGATCTCCACAAAGTTGTCAGAAGAAATCAAGTCCAGAATGCTTTTCTTGCTACTTTCATTTCTAGTAGTGAATAAGAATAACGAGAGGATTTCTGCAATCTTGGAAACCAACTTTTGCTCGTAACATCTGCTGACGTATTCCTCGGTACTTTTTGGCTGGTCCAAAATTGGTAATTGTACTCTGGCAATCAACTCCTTGATGAACTCTGTATCGTCATCATTTTCGCGGGCTGTTGTCCACGAATTGAACGCCAATGCAATGGCATCTAATAAATGGACACTCACAGCATTCGGATAGTACTTGATATCTCTGACATTCTTTTTCAAAATGGCCAAGATGGAGACTCTCTTTGGTTCGGGTTCCTTATTCTCCTTGTCCTTAGTGAAGTCGCCAAACATATCTTTCCCACTGATGAATAATACAGAGAGCCCTTGTTGGTTACCCACCATTACTGCACAGATAAAATCATACAATGAGATTTTGAGCTTGTAGTCATCGAAAGAATTATCCAAATCCGATGCTAAGGAATGCAATAACACCTGGGCTTGGTCACGGCCCAAATGCGACAATAACGAAGGAATTGGTTCATCGTTCCAACGACCGTTTGTCAACGCAGACATTAAGTCCAATACATCTTTCCGCAAAGTCTCGTACTGAGAATATGTAGAAACCAAAGCAGGAAGCTTTTTGAACAAATTTCTTTCAAACGTCGAAGGAGGATAATTCAATGAAGAACGGATGGATATGACGAGCTGCGAAAACGCCAACGAACAACGAATCCAGTTTTCAAACCAGAACCCAGAGATGTCGGAGATTTCATACAAGTTTAAGTTCGACGAGAGTGAGTCGATCATATTCAATATAGGGAACGATGATCTGGAATAATCGGTGCCAGAAATCAAAAATGAGTCCAAAATACTGATAGAGGCATCGGCAAACACTTTGGTAACTTTTTCCGCTGGTTTTGACTCGTCGTCAGCACCATAAACTATCGCCAAAATATTAGAAAACACATCGAGAACCAAAACTCCCACCTCCATTTTCTGATAAGATTCGTTAAACCTGCAGTGTACAAAGCTTTCGAATACCAGAATAAGATGGTTGATAAGCTTGGTCAATATGATGCTTTTTGATTTTTCGGGATAGTCTTCGTTCAAAGTCAAGCTGCTTTGTACTAATGAATGTACAAAGTTGACCAATGAGATAGTGAACTTAAAGTCTCCATTGACCATTTCTATGGCCCCGTAAATCGTAGAAGCAAAGCCTTCTTTACCGTTGTTTGGTAATAATGCAGATTTTGAAAGGTATGGCCAGATTCGGTACGATAAAAACGGAACTAGTTGAGTCAATAAGTTGATGACTGCTTGAAGCACATTGACATCTCTTGAATGTAATCCTTGCTCCAACAATCTCAAGATCACTTCTAAGATATCAGAGTCGTCTGTGTATGCTGACATGGCTTCCAAGACAGATTTAGCTTCGTCAACGGAGTTATCCTGAACCACTTTAGTTAAAAGGTTCAAGATTTGAACGGTGAAGTCGATTTTGTCCTTGTCTGCATTGTTGAAGAGTTTAGACACATTCTGTAATACTCTTCCCAAAAATGCCCAGCCATTATATTTGTATAAAAAGGTGACGAGAACATCGTCCTGATTAGCTGATGGAAGTATTTTAGCTTTTGTGCCAATGTCGAGTACAAGCGACAACTTTTTATTCTCTTCAAACGGTGGATATATAAAGACAGACTCCTTCAACTTGACCAATTCGGTGTTGTCACTATCGATTTCATAGATTTTCTTGAATTCGTCTTTGTTGAATATGGATATGTATGATTTCAAATCGTTGAATTCGTGGAATGCAAAGTTACCGTTGATCGAGGCGATTTTCAAATATGGAGTTAACAATATTGGAAACTTGGCTCTGGACAAAACGATTTGGTTTATGGTGGACTCGTTGTCAAAGAACCGTTCAATAACACTGTTGGGAGCGTTTTTTAAAATGCTTTCGATAGTGGTAGATACTTCTGGTGTCAATGTTATCAACGGCATAGCTGCAATAATGAGAGTACAAAGAATTGCAGAATAAATGTTATCGAATCTCAAAAGTTCATTGAGTTTATACAAGTCTTGAAACACACCTAGGTTGGAACATTTGATATTCAACTGGTTGAGAATGGCATCTATGGTTTCAAGACTTAATTCGTTCAAGAAGGTCACGGAGGAACTCATTGTGGAGTATTCTTGAAGAAAGTAGTACTTTCTCAATAATATGATTGACCATGCGTAACTAATGACGGAATTCTTATTCTGTGGGCTTGTTATGTAATCATTTATGCTCTTGAAGATCTTTACATCTGTGAGGATCGATGTTGTGTTTGAATCATTGGCGTCAGAGTCGAAATTGTTGTCTAGATCCAAAAATAAGATCGATACAATGGTCGAGAGGCCCTGTAACAAATTGAATGATTCTTGATATTTGACGAGTGGCCCCAATGCCAAAACAAAGTTGTTTGTTGCCATGAACTTGAACCACTTATTAGTAGTCTCTTTATTGATATTTGGGTTCTGGAGCAAGAGTTCCACCATGATCTTCGTCAAATCTATAATATACAACACAGTCTCAGTACAGATCAAATCGTCCAATTCTTGGGTTATACCGGACATGTATGTCTCGTCGATTAATGAGTTGGTAGTGGTCTCTAATGATTGGATGATGCTGGGCATGTAGTCGCTGGACAAAAAGATCTCCTTGCCCAAGTTCTGGACTGTGGACGACGCATACGTGTTTGTTTTGTTGTTGAGAAGTTCCACTGCAATTTTCAATATCGTTCTTCGTTCTCTCAAGATCTTACTCGTGTATAGTAAAAGTCTTTCTTGTCCGATATATTTCTCTCTGTCGTCGGGTAATTTGCTCTTTAACTTTTCCAAATCGTACACCTTACGTTCGGGAATCTTCTTGCATGTCTGGCAGACGATTCTTATGATTTCTGTGATGTCTAGCTTCAAAAAAGACTGGATTTTTTTGGCATCGCCAATGTTGTTGGTAGTGATATCTGTGTATAAAATATTTCTGATTGACAAATCCTTGAGTCCGGACTTGAGAGTTGAGTTCCCGTCGTCGCTGAATGGCGATGAGCTCTTGAGAAACTTATTGTTCATCAATAAAAACTCGTCCAATGCATCCAAGATGTATGGATCTTGACTTGATTTCAAGAGGGAGAGAGCATTGTCGAAGGTCCAGAATTGAGTGGGTTGAATGGGTTTCAAATCCAATATATCCTTGGATGTCCTTACTTGGACGACAGATTTGGTCATACTTCTGTGCCTCTTGATGGTTGATCTTGTAGTAAACAAATGGAGACTTTTTTCAAACAGGCTACAAAGTAGACTTCCTAATGAGGCAGTATATGAAATAAAAATCCAGGTGAGTGAAATATTTTAGACTTCCCAATTAGGAACGTAATGAGAAAAACACTGAGTATGTCTACTTCGTATAGTTACCTCGCATAAATCGTCGAATACCAAAAAGTCCATCAGTTGTTCACCACTCCAAACAACAATGTCCGAGTCTCCGTTCTTTGTTAGTGCTCCAGGCAAAGTGATCATCTTCGGTGAACACTCTGCGGTGTATGGAAAATCAGCCATAGCAGCAGCACTCAGTTTGAGGGCGTACTTACTCGTAAGTCCTAGTGAAGACGCGAATACGATAACGTTGGACTTTCCAGATATCGGCCTTTCCCACTCATGGAACAAACAAGACCTCTTATGGGACGACATAAAGAAACATGTTAAGGTCGTGGACGGCTTGCCCTGTGTAACGGAAGAATTGATTCCTGAAATCACCGACAAGTTGAGTGATGCCTTGGCTGATGTCGAGAGTAGTCTCCACTATACGGCGTGTCACTGTTTCCTCTATTTGTATACGCAATTGTGTGACGTCAGTATTCCTGGAATGAAGTTCTGTGTCAGATCTACGCTTCCTATCGGTGCAGGCTTGGGATCATCGGCATCGACAGCCGTCTGTTTATCGTCCGCGTTAGCAGTTCTTGGAGGACATATTTCCAGAGCCACATACAATCTCAATGACAAGTTGAAAAATAAAGAGGATCCAGAGGCTGCATTTATAGACAGCTGGTCCCTCATGGGAGAGAAGTGTTTCCATGGAAACCCGTCTGGAATCGATAACGCAGTGGCCACTCATGGAGGAGCGGTAATGTTCCAGAAAAAGGACAACCCCGACCATCCCTCGGTCCGAATCAGCATGAGAAACTTTCCTCCGTTCAAATTACTTCTAACTAACACCAAAATCCCCAGAAGTACCGCTGTGTTGGTGGGAGGTGTGGCACGGATCAAATCAGAATACCCCAAAATGGTCAACTCCATACTAGACGCCATGGGACATCTCGCTGTTGATGCGTACCAGCTCATGATGAGACCAGTTTTCGACAAGAAGGCGCGAGAAACTTTGGGTGAGTTGGTAAACATCAACCACGGACTCTTGGTGGCCTTGGGTGTGTCGCATCCTGCGCTTGAGAAAATAAAGATTATTGGAGATACTCATGATATCGGGGCTACCAAGTTGACGGGAGCTGGTGGCGGAGGTTGTGCCATTACATTAGTGAAGGACGACGTGGAGGAGTCAGTAATTCAGCAGGCCATCACCGAATTCGAAGCCAACGAATTTGAATGTTTCGAAACTTCTTTGGGTGGAAAAGGTGTAGGATCGTTGAGCATTTCTGATGTCGAAGAAGACAAGGCTGTCGTCTTTGACTACGATGGATTTGCCAACTTTAAGGACCGTCACGAGATCGAAAATGCCTTGGGCGTTCAAAATGTCAACGGCTGGAAGTTCTGGGGGTAGAGTAAAACAACTGGTGATCGATTGGTTGGTCTTTAATCAAAATTAACTAATGATCAATGAGTTTAGAGTATAATCTGGAGACTCTTAATCTAGAGTCCCATAGTACTAGGCATAATCTGGCCATAATCTAGTGTCAGCCAGCCAGCTAATAAAGCTATAATAATGTAATAAAATCTAGAGTATAGAGGTCTAAACGTGTCTAAAAGTGTAGAGAGTCTAAAAGTGTAGAGAGTAAAAAATCTAGAGTCTAATAATTTGTATGAATGATTATATAGTGTGGTTGGTGGGAGTTAATGAGAGCAAATGAGAATTAATGAGAATTAATGAGAATTAATGAGAGTTAATGAGAGTTAGTCGTTATGATACTTTGTTGGCCCACTAACTCATGATAGGCCTCGCTATTTCTTTAGCTGGGGTAGCGCTTTCGATTTTTTAGCCCATTTCACAATTATTGGGCATTTTCACTTGCTTTGGTTAATTTTAGTTAGAGCTCGTTAGCTTTCACTAGTTCTAGTTAGTTTTCACTAGTTTTCTCTAGTTTCTCTAGTTTTTCAGCTTTTCAGCTTTTCAAGTTTCTGGATCTTGATACACAACTTCCGCTAAAATCTTAGTTATGCCTAGCTTTCACTTAGATACCTCTGTTGAACTCTAAACTGGTAATCTCCAGCCCATTAGAATCCTTCAAACCATGGAATTTCGATTCCAATTTAGAGACAGGCATCTCCCTTCTCTGTGGAAACACGGCCAACGCGAAAGGTAACGCCACCAATGACGTAGTGAAGATCAACCCAATATTGGTCAAAATCTCGAGTGTCTTCGACTTCCCCTTCAACAATCTGGATTGTTGTAATTTCACCAAGATCAAAGGTGGGATCACCATGATTGGCGTGGCGTTGATGACTCTACTGGCAGCAGTTTCGCCTACAGCATATAAGGCCGCCGTCTTCGACGTTCCCACGACTTCTCCGTCCTTGTTGAACACATTGATCCCCTTCTTGATCTCTTCGCTTCTCATCAAAAAGACGTTCACGACCCCGGCTGAAACGACGGCTGCAAACGGTACCAAACGGCCCAAGATCATTCTGGTGTTGGGCCTCAAGGACTTGAGTCTAGGCACAATGGCGTTCAAGCCTAGGGCCACAGAACACGACGCGGTGACGGCCATGGAATAGTTGACGGCGATCTGTTGAGTAGTCAAAGGATGAGACTTGTTGGCGTTGGAAATGTTGATAGCAACATTCAACGACTGGTTGGTCACCTGCCAGAATAATGTGCCCAAAGTGCCCAAGTTTGGCGTCAACATCCCGGATGTCACCACTAAGTTCGACAATACTGAAGAACTCATTCTGAACGGAAGAAACACGGTCTCGCCGGTGTCTGGATGTAACGTGGAGTCCAAGACCTTTTTAGCACGCCATAATTCGGGGGTCATGGATGGGATCACACCGTTACGGTAGTCCCAGATCATTCGCTTAGCGGTCTCGATTTCGGAGGTGGTGTTGAGAAGCATGGTGGGATCACAGATCTCAGCACAGTGTCTGACACGTCCCCAGTAGGTGGACAAATCGTATCTTGAGTGGGGAATAGGGACTGGGCCGGTGATAGAAGAAGCCATATTGATAAAACACGAGAGTAGCGAGAGTTTGTGAAGAGTAGAGACTATTTGTGACTATTTACGATTATTAGCGGCCGCCGTTATTCTAAGGTATCGCGATGGTAATTTGGTTCCTGTATATAGGTTCGAGATTATTATCCTGCATATATACTTCAACTGACTAACAATAATAGTACCGATAGTACATCCAATTGAGCTAAAAATGTGCTAAAACTTTGATAAATATTCTTAAATCATCTACATTATTGAGTTCATCTAATTTTTATCTTCTTACTGTACCATTTACCTCCTTTGCGTTGTACCTTTATGATTGATGTCAATGTACTGCATATAATATATTTTAATTTCCTGTATATTTTTTGTCTATGTGCAGGTCCGGGTGGAAAATACTAAAGTCTAAGAGTAATAAATGTAGAGAGATAAACGGGAAAGTTAGACAAGCAGATTTCACTAAAATGTAGAAGGAGAGCAAGTATTAACTATTGCCAGGTTGAGGTCGTTGATTCCGTGGAGTTACTGGTCGTCGAAATCTGAGTCATAGTAGATTCGCGATGAGCGAACAAACCAAAGATTAAGCGAGCGAGCGAGCGTTAGTGAGATATACAACCAACGGAGGTAGTAAGCGAGCAAAACGTCAATGAGAGAACGTACTGGTTAGCGAGAGAATCGAAATAGTTACGAGAATTTACTGAAATAGCCACGAGACAATTGTGAGAATTACGAGTTTTTAGTGAGAGTTCCGAGAAACTAGTGAGAGTTCCGAGAAACTAGTGAGAACATCCACAGATAGTGACATCCACAGTTAGTGAGAAAGTAACTCAACACAGGCATAAGTTTGTTACTTAACACTCACAATATTGTTACTGAACACCAATTAGATTGTGAGAGTAGTGATATTCTCACCATATTACCAAGAGAGTCACCAATTGTCACAAATTTACGCAGTTGGCTTCACTGATACTCTAAGAGCTAAGTGACATTTCAATTACTATGGGTATTGGTAGATTTGGCATGACTGTTGGCCTAGGGGTGGATCTAGTTAACACCACTAGGTTTCAAAACATCCTCACTAAAAACAACAATTATGTCGATCGGTTCGTGACTCGAATCCTCCATCCCAACGAGAGATCAAGATTCTACGAGCAAAAACGTCCGGAGCAGAGCATAAACCTCCTCGCTGGCAGCTGGGCTGCTAAGGAGGCGTTATTCAAGACGTTGGATACAAAACACCAGAAGGTTTTCAGGTTTAACCAGTGGTACCGAGGATATAAAGAAGGAAAACCAACGATTACAAGTGATGAATATAACGAGGATGAAGAGTTTTTATTGAGTGTTTCTCATGATGGAGATATGTTGGTGGCGAGTGTGATTAGGATAGCGTACATGAGCAGTCCGTATGAACTGAGCAGTCCGTCAGGACTGTAAAGGAAGTGAAATATTAATACTTAGACTCTGAGAGACTGAGAGACTGAGAGACTCTTGAACTGTGAGACTGTATGGTCGTGAGACTTCGTGGTCGTGAAACCGTGGAATTGAGCGGACTCTCAACAGATTCTCAACAGATTCTCAACAGACTCTACGCATTATGCGCTCTGTGAGGACCCGAGCATAACAAGAATCATTCGAAAAGCGATACAGGTCCTTCTATAAACCCAGGGTGACTCAGGGTGATTGTTTTTGACTCACCTGTTTCACAACTCTCACCTGTTCCACAACACAACTCTCCCCAAATATAACTTACTTTAAATAGAATCTTTCATACTAGAGGCTCTGAACAAGTCCAGCGAGTGGACAAGTTTCTTAAGCTAATTATGGAATTTTTAAATGGCCTCTGGCTCTTAGCGAGGTTTCTCTATCTATCAGTAATTATCTTGGAGATTTACCTTTCGAAACTCTTTGGCACGGCTGAAATATTGCATAAAAAGATTATGATACGGCTGAGAGACTCTCTAATTTCCGATTAATTTCCTAGTAGTCGCTAAGATACGAGTCTTTCTATAAGGACTTCGCTGAGAGAGCTCCCTAGAAGTTTCTAGGACCTAAACGTCTGGGAATTCGGGTTTGTATAAGAAATTACAACTACATGATTCAGAGAATTTCTTCTCTCTCTTTGCTTATTTAGAGTTTATTGTTCTCTAACTATAATACATCTATTCCCACTCAACAGTGGCTGGTGGCTTGGAAGTGATATCATAAGTAACACGGGCGACACCGTTTACTTCGTTGACGATTCTTGAAGCAACCTTCTTCAAGAAAGCGGCTTCGAAAACAAACCAATCGGCAGTCATGAAGTCACGAGTCTCAATGGCTCTTAAAGCAATGACTTGATCATAAGTTCTTTGGTCACCTTGGACACCAACAGACTTAACTGGTAAAAGGGCAGCAAAAGCTTGCGAGATTTCCTTATACAAACCAGCGTTTCTGATTTCTTCAATGAAAATAGCATCGGCTTCACGAGCAATCTTGACTTGAGCTCTGGTGACTTCACCAAGAACTCTGATAGCCAAACCTGGACCTGGGAATGGATGTCTCCAGACCAAATCGTGAGGAACTCCCAACAATTCACCCAAGTGACGAACTTCGTCCTTGAACAATTCTCTCAAAGGTTCGATCAACTTCAATTTCATGTTTTCCAACAATCCACCGACGTTGTGGTGAGTCTTGATGGTTTGAGATGGACCCTTGAACGAGATAGACTCGATGACATCTGGGTATAAGGTTCCTTGCAACAAGTATTCGATTTCCTGGCCGGAAGCTGGCTTAATTTTAGCGGCTTCTTCTTCGAAAACGTTGATAAAAGTGTTACCGATAATCTTTCTCTTCTTTTCAGGGTCAGTGACACCTAACAATCTGTCCAAGAACAAATCTTCAGCGTGGACGACGGTCAAGTTGATTCCCAAACCTTCGGTCAAGGTCTTGTAGACTTGTTCGGTTTCGTTCAATCTCATGACACCGTTGTCGACATAGATGGCGTGGAAACGAGTACCAATGGCTTCGTGCATGATCTTGGCTCCAACAGTGGAGTCAACACCTCCGGAGACGGCACCGATAACTTCAGCAGTTGGACCAACCAACTTCTTTATTCTGTCAATTTCAGTGTCGATGAAGTTTTCCATGGTCCAGTTGGTGTTGGCATTACAGATATCAACAGCAAAGTTCTTCAACAAAGTGTTACCTTGAATGGTGTGGGTGACTTCTGGGTGGAATTGGATACCGTAAATCTTCTCGGATTCGTTGGCAATGGCGGCAAAAGGCGAGTTTTCAGAGGTAGCGACGATTTCGTAACCAGTTGGCAAAGCATGCAATTTGTCACCATGGGACATCCAGACTTGGGAGTGGTCAATGTCCTTGAATAAAGGACAGGCCTTGTTGGAAACATCCAAGGTAGCAGGACCGTATTCTCTCTTGTCACCTCTGGCAACACCCTTTCCGTTGATCCAGGCTAATTCTTGCATACCGTAACAGATCCCCAAGATAGGAACGTTCAACTTGAAGACATCGTGGTCAACGTGGGGAGAACCATCAAGGTAGACGGAGTAAGGACCTCCAGATAAAATGATCCCCTTTGGCTTCCAAGTCAACTCAGAGATCTTCTGGGTGCATGGCAACATCTCAGCGTAGACATTAAATTCTCTCAAACGACGAGTAATCAAGTGGGAGTACTGGGAACCGAAATCTAATACTAAAATAGTATCGAAGACAGAAGTAACTTCAACAGGTACATCAGAAACAGACATCGTGGATATGGAGTGTTGGAGAAAAGAGTTTTAGGGGTTATCCCAGGAGCACGATCTGAAAATTTATTTGGTGGGATTTGGTGTCTATATATGCTCATCGGAAAAACGGTAGGTGCACGTTTTTATGTGATATAGCACGAACTGATATAACACGACTCCAAACCACACGTCACGATTACGGTCCGATACCGACAATGTATACTCATAGTACGATAGTTTAAGGTACGAGTCGGTATAGTACGAGACCGTGGAAACATCCCTATAGGTCCCACCGCCGCCCACCGTACTATCCCGAAAGATACAGATTGTTCCGCGGTGACTCGGAACTTAATTGACTCGCATTTTCGACACAAATACAATTAGGCTGCAAAATGTTAGTGAGTAATTTTGTTCGTTATGAGATCTCTTCCACCGCCCAGAGTGACTCGCAGTAGGAGATGGAAGCGAATCAAGCGTGCGTTGAAGTTCTTCTTCGCTAAGGGATACGTTTCTGATCCCGGAGCGTTTCTGACCTCAGGAACCCGACTGGTGCTGCTTATCAGAAGGTCGAGAATCTTTCCAAGATTTAAGAGAGTTGATGAGACGCTAGGAAGTTCAAGTATTAGGACAGTGGGTAAGGTAGGACGAATTGTAACTAGAGTTTCGCTTCCACTACTCCTCCCGACCTCAAAAATGAAACTTAAGATTTCAAGCAGTAGATAAAGGTACTTCACTATTTGTACAATCAACTTTATATGATAATAGATAATCTACACTAATATATACAGACAATCAATACTATATGGTACTAGATAATCAGCTCTATTTAGAGTGGAAAATCGAGTTTATCTTGTAGTAGATATTCATCTATTCTAATAAATCAACTCAATTTAGGTTTATAGTTGAAATTGGTATAACTAATTTGTCCACCATACATTTCCTCTTCAACATTTAATCCGCTACAATTAAACAGACACATCGAGCTAATCAGTAACTATCGGGATAAATTAGTGAAATTGAACCTCATAGAGAAAAGAATATAATAAAGAAAATATGGTTGGTGTGGTTGCAATAAATTTATGATATTTATCACAACCTATTCATATTTTGATTTTATGGTATCTAAATGAGAGGGATGTTTGGTGAGGATGTCTGCCCAAGGGTATCCATGGGTTTTCAGCTCTGGTGGCTTCGCTACTGGAGCCATGATTGGCTGGTGGATCACTTCCTATCAAAAAGCCACAAAACCAGAGATTCTTCAGTAGTGCCACTAACTGGACAACATATTGTAAGAGTACTGAGAAGTACACTAGAACAATCCTTAGATATTCTTAAACACCACGACCTCAAATATTGTAATACTATTTCCACTAAATAATCGAAATAGGATCTGACGAAGGGTCTACCACTCAATCTTAAGATAAGCAAAGGGAAGAAATTAATGTTAATGATATAAATAATCATCTGAGGTGTATTTTATCTCATAAATGATTGTAGTATGAATAAACATCGATTGACCTCAATAATTATATAGCAAAGTGGGATCATCGGATATAAGATCCCTTCCCATCCAGCTTTAGAGACAATTTTATCATTTTATCATTTTATCATTCACCATTTGCCCAAATTTAAATTGGACCTTTTTAGTGTAAGCGCTGTGGCTCTATTAAGTTGAGTCTTACGGTATTGAGTCTGGCTAACCCAACTTCTCCTATTACTTATCATCTTATCAACCTCATCTCTATAAAATGCTCACCTAATTATTCTTGTTTCCTTACGTAATCGCTATAAAACAACTAAAGTATCATATAATAATCAACTTCGAGTATGATATGTTAACGTGAAAAATGTTAAGGAATACTTAATGCTTCTCATTTGACCTACGCAGTTCCATAAATATAGTTTCCCAATATGTAAAGTTTCTATATCTATATAGTATCTCTATATCTACTACACCACACGTGACCTCTCTTTGAATTTCAGTCACGTGACCTCGAAGACTTCAACTAAATTTTTGCTCATCGCTAAAATAAACTAACCTCTCCAACTCATCACAATGGCTGACGACAAATCTCAGATAAAGATTAGATTCTTTACCAACGACGAAGATGAATCGTTGAAGGTCAGCGACGCGCCGTTATACGTGCCAATTTCCTTGAAAAGATACGGATTATCGGAGGTGGTCAACCACTTACTTAACAATGATGGTGAATCGGACGAGTCCAAACCTATACCGTTTGATTTCCTTATAGACGGGATCTTGTTGAGAACACCGATCCAAGAGTACTTGACCAAGAACGGTTTGTCCAACGAAGCATTCTTGAACTTGGAGTACACCCGTGCCGTGTTGCCTCCATCATTTTTAGCATCCTTCAATAACGATGATTGGATCTCGAGTTTGGACACCATCAACCCCGATTCCGCCACCGTCAGACTCTCCAACATGACCATTTCACAGCCCAAGATTTTGTCTGGGTCTTACGACGGAATTGTTAGAACTTATAATATGTCAGGAAACGTCGAGAAACAGTACGTCGGCCACTCAGGCCCTATCAGATGTGTCAAGTGGATCTCGCCCACCAGAATCGTATCTTCTGGTAACGACAGACAAGTCAGATTGTGGAAAACATCCATCGACTCGATAATAGAAAACGACGAAGAAGAACCAGAGGACGGGAAGACCCTCGCCATCTTGGAGGGTCACAAGGCCCCTGTAGTCTCGCTCGCCATAGAAAACAAGACCAACAAGATATTATCAGCAGGGTATGATAACGCCATTGGATTCTGGTCCACCAACTACAAAGAGATGACCACCATACAACCGTTGGAGTACGATTCCAACGTTCTCTCGACGTCCTCGAAGAAGAGAAGAAAGATGGCCATTCAGGATTCGAGCATAAGACGCCGTTCGCCGTTGGCCATGTTGGAGGGTCACACACAGCCCGTAGAGGATGTGATTTTCGACTTCAACGATAACTCTGTTGGTTACTCTGTTTCTCAAGATCATACTATCAAGACGTGGGATTTAGTGACTTCTCGTTGTGTTGATACAAGAACCACCGGCTACTCGTTGTTGTCGCTCTTGCAATTGCCAGCCAAGAACTTGTTGGTTTCTGGATCGTCTGCTCGTCATATCAACGTCCATGATCCAAGAATCAGCACCACCACTACCGAACAAACTACCACCAAATTAGTGGGCCACACCAACTTCGTGGTGGGATTATCTGCATCTCCAAATAATGACAATATGTTTGCTTCTGCTTCTCATGACGGAACTGTCAAGGTCTGGGATGTTAGAGCTGATAAGGCATTGTACACTATTACCAGAAACGAAGCCAGCAAGGATATGGATAAGGTGTTTGATGTTTGTTGGGATAAAGATATTGGAATCATCAGTGGTGGTCAGGATAAGAAGATACAGATTAATAAGGGTTCTGATATCACTAAATAACTTACCGGTTGTTAGTGAATTGGCGTTGGGTCGCTAAATAGTGCTAGATTTCACGATATTCCATATGAAGGTTAGTGAATTGACAATGTTTCCTCATAACAGCGTTCAATTGAAGCATGGCGAGTGTATTTGGTGATATTTATCCTCGTTATCGTGGGAGATTCCTTATAGAAGTGCTAAATTTCTTAGCTTGTTTAGCGAGAAATACCTTTCCCTACAGTAACGCCAAGTTAGCTCTATACTTTCCAAGTTTTAGCGAGCTATCAGTAATAGCTCTTTATATGCATCAATAGATAACTAAATTCAGTAAATCTCACAGAGAGTTTCTATTAACGGTTTATTGCTCACAATTAGGGAGATATTCCTCATAATTCTTTGAGAAATCGCCCAACTAAAGATGTTATTATAAATAATTGTATATTCCCCTTGATTAGAGGTCAAATTCTATTAGTTAGTGGGAGCGTCTTATAAACAGCCGCAAAATCTCATAATAGGATGGATATTTACCCTTATTAGGCGGAGATCCTCATAATTGACTCCATATTTTCATTGGAAGCTGACAAATAGTGAGAGATTCTCATAATCTAAGTAAGTAGGGGGTGATTCCTGGAAATTGCCTGCATAGGCTCATAAATAATGATACCTCTAATGTTTTTACCAGAATTCATGAGCGAGGCGAGTAAAACCTAGAGATTCGTCATATTTAGTGGAAGTTTCTTTGGTTATTAGCGATATTCATCATAATTTACTAAAATTCATTCATGAATCCTTCAAGTACTTTCAGTATCTTTGTGATATCTTCAGTATTTTCACTAAGATTCATCAGAGCTAGCGGGAGATTCCTCAATTCACGATTTCTTCACTAATGTGGCTGAAATTCTCTCACTTCACAAATGAATCTTGACGATAACTTCTGTGTTTTCACTAATTCACTCGCTTCTCTCGTGATTGTTCAGTTTTCTCGCCAATCTTACTGGTTTCTCTCTTAATATTAGCTTTGTTCTCCTTTCTCTCACTCCCCCACATACTCAAGCCATAATAACCCTGCCACATGCTCTCTTTATCAGTAACATAACCAACCAATTTCTCATCCAGCTCCAACGATTTCGCAACATCAAAATCTTTCCAGCCAGTTTCGGCCCTGATCTGTTGGATCTCACTAGAATTCAATTCGACCTGGGCTGCACTTCCATACTTTAACGGCCCGATATTGATCCAGTACCCATTTTTGATGGGATTGTTTTTAGGATGGGGAACGGTAAGTTTCTGGATTCTATCGAGATAATCGATAAAGTTTTCTGCCGTATCGATGAAAAATACTGAGAGTACCACGACGTTGGTGTACTTTTCCTTGTTAGGGACCTCGAAATAGCGGAAATCGTCGATATGGAGCGTCAAATTCGCCGGGAGTGACGTCTGTTTCAACTTGGAGCTTCTGAATTGTGATTCAGTATCATAAAAATTCGAGCACGTATGGATATACGGATAAAACTCTTTCTTGTATGGCTCTGCATAGATGAACTCGTTGCACAAGTGCATCAAACCGGAGTATTCCACGGCATGGACGTCGTAGTCGCCATAGTTAGCGATTTCATGAGCGATTCTGCCGAGTCCCGACCCAGGAATGATGATGCAGGTTTTTCCGTCCTTAGGAAGACTGTCTAGTTGTTTTTTAATGTATTTCAAGAGTGGTTCAACCTCGTGGTGCTTATCCCAATCCCTCGTAAAATGGCCCAATGCTTCGATAACTCGGTAGTTTGTAGCCGATGTCTGTGTAGCCGTGTTCTTGCTGAGAAGATTGAAGTCCAGGAACGCAATCCCATACTTTTGTATCGAGAATTCGACGATTTTGTTGAACAAGTCCTGGTTGGCCAGGATAGATTTGTCGATTCTCTTTAATTTATTGAGGTATCCAACGTCCTCGCACAACCGCTGCTGGCGCCACGTCATCAACTTGAACAATCGCCGCCTACGGTCGTTGACTTTCTTGGAGCTTATGGTGTAGGACTGGAGCGTCTTGATCGCTTGTAACAACTCAACCCTCGAATCTTCACTCAATGCTAGAAACTTCAGATGACCCGAGCCGATAGTTTTGGGAATATTAGTGAGAACTGGAGTCCATTGGGTTCGCCATGTTGTAGGAGTACCGAAGAATGGCGCAAGGCCACCCACCAACCGCTTGAAAATCGCTAGTTTTCCTACCATGCTTGTGAAATAAAACACCGTCACCAACACAGGGATCTGAGACCGTGGAAGGAGGTAGTTTAGGACGACGTAGATGAGCGAACTGGTAACCAAGATATTGCGTGTTAGTTCTGTGTCAGTTTGCATGGTGTGGTTATTTAGTGAGCATAGTGAGCTAAATTGAGGAAAATAGACACGGCAAAAATTTGCAATCTAGAAATTGAGCCAGTGTGGATAAACTGCTCGTTATTTAGTGAGCGAAGCGATGTTACCCTGCCGGATATTAGTGAGCGAAGCTAGCATGGTTTGGAATATTGCTTCATAAGCGAAGCGATTCCACCCTAGGTAATACTAGGTAATACGGGGAATGGAGGGATAGCACCGGACTTGTACAATACCCGGGAGAATCCATCTCCGGGATTATTCAAGTACCGAGCGAAACAAGATAAATTTTAGATTATATGAAAAATAGTGAAGATGAAGTTATATTGAGTAAAACTAGCCATAATCGGCCACTTGGGGAGTTAGTATCAGTCTTCACTCATTAAATATAGTAAGATTGGTGAAGATCGGCTTTGGAAAGTTCCATTCTCTCAGCGACGATTATCTGTTTCTCGCTACCAGGGTACAGATCCAAAATAAGAGAAATATGGGAATTTTGGTAAACTATAAGAACACATGCTTGAGATGTACCGATTACGAGATATTGATCTCTACGCTGAGTTAGCATAGTTCTGGGAGTATTTAGATTATGTAATCAAAAGAAAGTATCTATGTATTGATTACATAATTAAAAGAACTATCTAATAGAGAATGCCATGATGGAGAGAGCCTCACGTTGAATGACTCTAAAACGTATACTCTTTGTCAATATAGTATAACAAAGTAACAACCTAATCTCACTATAAAGATGTCTAGGATAGTATCAGAGTAACGTGGTGGTGACCTTACCTACTAGAGAGCTCTCCAGTAGTCACTTTTATGACAATCGTCGACCATATTTCGCAGCCAAATTACAGAACCGTTAAGTAGTCAAAACGAGATCAACAGTTAATAAAGGAGAGAATGTTGGGTATATATAGCGATTAGCGGGATTCTAAACAGTGAATTTCACTATTTGCTAGAATTTCGTTCGTGAGTCTTAACAGATTCCTCACATGAAGCTTAATCCTCTCCTAGTTAGCGATTTCTTCAACATTTTCATAGGAATTATTTACCCTCAAGAAACACTGAGAACTACTGACTAGTCTAGATAATCAATAATCACTTACCGTCAACTTACCGTCAACTCACTCCCTCACTCTGTGAGAGCTCTACATTGTTTAGCTTAAAAATCTTAGAAGTTGAGCCAGTTTTTGTCATCAACTCCTTTGATGTACTTAGACCCATGGCCTTTCTCATGAGCCAGTTGAAAGGTCTTATAACATTGTATCCCCTGGAATCGCATCTTTATCTACTCTCCCTCTATTCTCCCTAGCTCTCCCCTCTCTCTTCCTCTTCCTCCCTCTCCCATCCTCCCTCTTCTCTGCAGTACCAAATCTGAAACAAAAGTGCTCTAAAAGTGTCAGGTATAAAATACCACCACTTCCCACACTTCCGTCCCCTTTCACAATTAATTGATATGTCATTTTCTTTTGAAGACGTAGTACCGGTAAGTCTCAACGATAGCGAACCTCAGGTTTGCCAGATATTGTACAATGAGGAATATAAACTGACTATGGGCATACTTCTAGCTCTCATGAAACAAGGGGAGTACTCTGAACGAGCACTATACATAACAGAGAAAGGGATAGAGTTGCTAGCTTCCCACTACACGATCTGGGTGTATCGGTATCGGATTCTCAGAGAGTTGAAGAAGGATTTGATCGCGGAACTCGACTGGTGTGAACAGATCGCGTTGGAGCACGAGAAGAACTATCAGATCTGGAACTATCGCCAGTTGATTATTGGCGAGATTGTGTCAAGAGGCGACAAGTTCGAGGCCCACCGTGAGTATCCCATCATCAATGCGATGTTGGAGTCGGACACCAAGAACCATCATGTGTGGTCGTATAGGAAATGGCTCGTGGAGAAATTTGAGCTATTTGACAATGTTAAAGAAACTCAGTTTATTGATAATTGTTTGTTGTTGGATTTACGTAACAATTCGGCGTGGACCCATCGGTTTTTCGTTAAATTCGGAGGAAAAGTAGATGACAAGGTCATAGGGTCCGAATTGGAATATACAAAAGCACTTATAAGACAGTCTCCGCAAAATCCATCGTCGTGGAATTATCTTATTGGAATTTATGAGAAGTTTGATCGGAAATTCGGAGACTTGAAGGACTTTTGCTTGGAATTTGCGTCTTTGGACTCCACTGTCACCAGTTCGTTTGCTTTAGAACTCTTAGCCAGAATATATGTGGAACAGGAGAAGTATGACGAGTCTATTAAAGTTTATGGAGCTCTTGCAGAAAAATACGATCCTATACGCAGAAACTACTGGAAATACCAAACTCAAAAGGTGAAGAGATCCGAAGGAATAGTATAGCTGAAAAAGACTTATTCCAGGCTATCTGTCGCTAAAACAAGAAGGACAATAACTAAACAAATATATAACAATATTTCAACTCTTCCACTCTATAGCATATAATGCCCGATATTTTACGTTCAAAAATTATTATGAAAGGAACATAATAGCAGGATATTAAAGGTGTCTATCTATTTTTTTACTCAGTATTCGCATTCAAAAAAAATGGTCCCTAGCAGGATCGAACTGCTGATCTCGGCGTTATTAGCACCGCGCCTTAACCAACTGGGCCAAGGGACCTATTTCTGTACTGTGAAAACACATATTTCTATATTTTCAGTAACATCACTGTATTTTCATTTTACATAGATAAGGTTCAATTAGTCCTTATTGTAAACGAGCTGCTTTATGATGTTCTCGAGTTCACAATTCCGTCCAAGGAGTAAATGCACCAATTTCCCAGAATCCTCGAGGCCGCTACGGGTTGCAGATAAAGATGCTAAAGAGGCTTGTGGCGTGGTTGTCTGGTTTCTGCATATACGATAGAACTCTAGTCACGTGCATTCTGGTACATAAAGCAAATTAGACACAAAATGCATAAACTCCTATGAAATTGATTGGCTACGACAAATATCAAAACAATGTAAGAAATACGACAATTAATTAGAGCGAGAATTAGCTCTACAAAAATTAGGACACAAATATGCGACAAAAAATGGAAAGGTCTAGACAAAAGCAAAAGATGCAAAAGACAAAAACAATCTAACCGAATTTGCTTAGCACTTAATTTCAAGGGGTGGAATATTAAATTACATTTTCTACACCGTCAGAAACAAATAAGACAATAAGGAAATACCTCCAGTGGAATTTCCAGTTTCCTTATTGTAACCTTTATTGTTATCTGGAAATGCGACTAGTCTGGAACAAATGTCTGGAAATGTACCACGTTAGGCCATGTAGGTAGACAGACATTATGAATACATTTTCCGATATACAATAAGATTAACTCGCAGGCGATATATTTTTTCATTAGCCACTATTAAGCCCGCTCGAAAGTGTCCATTTTATGCACCAGTTGCAGAAGAAACCGGAGTTGTCTTTGATCGTATCAGATAGTAAGAGTGTATAACTAAAATTATGGAGTCCTGATTATTGTAAAATTGATTTGAAATCAAATGTCCAAAGAACTGCCTGAATTCATCAACAAATATTTTCAAAAAACTCTTGTCTAAAATATATCCCTGGGTTGATTTTTGACTGAAAAGAATAGCCAGACAACTTCATTCTTGTCTGAAAAGTTCAAAACTGAGCTAGTCTCACTTCATCTCAGAATATTCACAAGAATGTGGAACACTACGGTGTTCTCTACTGTTCCAATTGGAAGCGGAAATCTATTGTGATCGCATTTATCTCCTAAAAAATTGTGTCATATTGAGTTCGATTATGGATAAGAAAATCCTTAAAATAATTAAATGTGGCGTATAAGAATTATCTTTATCTTAAAATATGAAATGAAATTAATTGACGGAGATCTTGTAGAGCTCGGCTATCCAACTCCTACACTTCAATTCTTTATGTTATTTAGTGGACTTATTATCCATTCATATCTCCTACACTATCAAAAATCTGCGACAATATCAGACAAAAAATAATTTTGGAAATCAGACACTTCACTCCTTCTAAAACCACTTACTCCTGCACTAACTACTATTTGGGGATTATGTCTATATTTGGTAATAAACTAAAAAAAAAATATTCGTAATATTTTGGTTTGTCTCCTGCACACCGGTCCGCAATTTCTTTTGATCCTCTCACTACCTCCTTTTCTTCATTTCCCCTAACGTTAATTTTACAACCAATTTATCCAACCACTCTTCTTCTCAATTATCAGCAGATGAACGACTACGGTGGTCTAGGTATACTTCTAGAAGAGAAGGAACCTCCTCCAGTAGCGGGGGCAGACCATGAGGTGCCTTTAGAAAATGTAGCGCCCGCAAACTCACTGATTTCAGACCCACCGCCACCAAAAAACGAAGATTTACTTCCACCCCTTCCAAACTTAGACAGTGTCCACCCCACTGAGGATCTTTTACCTCCACTCCCACACCCCAGTGAAGATTTCTTACCACCACTCCCAGAAATCCCTCTGCCGGATCGGTTATCCCCATTACCAGAAGATTCCCATCTTCGAGATTCAATTATTGACTCCATAGTCTCGACAAACTGTAACTCCCCCAACCTCGTGCGAAATAACTCCGACGACGACCTCCAAGACGAGGTGCAACCACAGACTCAGGATTTGTCAGAAATTTTTCTACAGAACCCGTCGTTCTTTGACTACGAAATCAACTCGCCAAACTTGAATCTCAACTCTGACTTCCATTTATTCCCGTCAGTGTCTTCAACCACCACTGCTAGTCATCAGAGTCCGAACGTTACTGATATAAGTTTGCCCACGCAATCTACAGCGGTACCGCCTCCAACAAACACCTCGCCTTTGAGACGATTAAAGAGTTTGAAAAATGGGATTCGGAAACTTTCGTTCTCTACGTCAAATAGCAGCAGCAATGTGGCGTCCCCTTCGATTTCATCCAGCGCTTCGCTCAACAAAGTCAGACCTACATTGAATCCTATCCAAACATATTCCAAGTTCCAAGATCCAGCCACTGCCACCATTAACCATCACCGCCATACCTCCTCGCGCTCTTCTACGACATCTACGTCATCCGCGTCCAGTGGCACGTCTTCATTTGTTACCAACACCGGCTCCACGTCAATTTTCATCAACCAAATCCCTTCAATTGTACCCTCTAAAACGAGAAAATCAAGAGCTATTTCCAATGGTGCAGCGATGTTAACACCGCTCACGCCGCCATTATCGTCGCCAATCATCACCCTTTCTGAAAACTTGTCCAAGAAAACGATTTCGAGCATCGAACAGAACTACTTTGACACCTTGAACTCAAAATTCTCCAGGGCCATGGTCTTGGACGATTCTCTGGACCTCGCTAATCCGTTTGCTGCAAGTATTTCGGGAGAATCGTCGTCAAGCGCTTCGTCGCCCATGCCCATGCCCACGCCACGGACCCGAGTAAGCTCGATCTCTGAGCTTAACAACGTCAACGAATTGCTCAACTACTCTGCTTTTTTAAAGCAACAAAAGAAATCTTTCGTTGAGGCCTTTGAACTCACAAGACAACACTTGATCGAAAGTGGCTGGTGCTCCGACCATGACTTGAACAATTTACAACTACAACAAGACTCGCAGTCAAGCCAGATAGATACCAAGTTCCTCCAGATAGAAGAAAAACTTAACAAGGACTATAAGATGTCTTTGTTCAATCCTATTCCAATAAAAAAGAACAGGGATGTCGGCCGCACATTGTCGCTGGACTTCCATGACTCGCCCATCTCTCCCAGTCTAAAAGTATTGGAAAGCAGATGTTTTTCGTTTGCTGATGTCTAGTATTTTGACGTCCCAGATGTACTCGATGTCCCCCCTTTATGTCCTCATGATACACATACGCAGGTATGCTACTAATAGATTTATTTTGCTTATGTTACACTAGAAATTGCCTATCGCAATTAAGAAGTGCCAAATTGCTGGTTTGACCACTTCTACGACCAACCCAACCTCTTCCACGAACCAAGGTTGGGCCCTTTACTTCCCAAATAGCTTTTCTCGGTTTTAATTTACAATTTTTTCAATTCCGTAGTGAAATTCTCTAATTTCACATTCTCAGTAAACTGATTTACAGACATGGTTACAATTGCTGAGTGAATATTCAGATTTTTGAGTGCTGGTTTGAAATTCCACTTGACCTGTAGACAGAAACTGAAATTATGTAACGTCTAGATTCCCAGCCAATTGACTGGAGATCATGAATAACTCTCCGGAAATCAATAATTCTCTGGAAATCTGCAATCCCAAAATCACTCTCGAGTTCTTCTGAACCCAGAAAAAGTGCGAGAATTTGCATATGTCAGTATTTCCATCAACTTCTGCCGTACGCAAGGCCAGATTCACCAAATCCAGAATTAGGTTTCCTACAAATTTCCATGTTATGGCCTTACATTAACTCCCCAGACACATATTCCAGACACATCGCTAATCTTGCAACTGCATGGACAAACCCACAAGCACCTAGCAACTTAGAGTGGCAACTTAGAGTGGCAACTCCTATATTTTTCGGTTGATGCATCGTTGACAACTTTCGGCCGAAATCGTGCCAACGGTCGTAGTTTCCGTGCCAACCAATATAGAACGGGAACTAGTACAACAGATTCTCACAACCCTTTTTGGGAGCATTAAAATATTTATCATGAGCCTCTCCGTGCTGCAGTATACGATCCTATCACAAGCGTCCACTAAATTAAAATAAAGTAAGACACAGGAGGCGATTGATGGTTAGTAGACGGTTATGATATGTCGCTAAAAACTGCATTGCGAATGAAATTTCTTTACTCATCGCCCCAAACAAAATAAAAAGGCAAAATGCAAATAGCAAGCACAAAACCACACAACTCACAAAACACAAAAATGTCTGAAAAATCAGACACTAGTTTGACGAATGTCGAGAGATATGAGAATTACGTAATACTCTACCAAAAATACTGATAAAATCTAACAGTACTTATAAATAGTGATAAAATCTGACAGTACTCACAAAATAGTGAGAAATCAGTTGTAATACTAACATTATTGATGCCAATTTCTACTGACAAAAATACTAAATATCACCGATAGAAATATCAGACATGCAGACATTTACTATTTTCAGACAAAACATTTGTCGGCAACGCCTTCAAAATGTCGCAATGTCGTCCAATTATCAGTTGTCCGATTTTTCCAATAGAATACTACACGAGATTTCTCTCAAATATTTCGAAAACGCAGAATCCAAGCATATGCTACAGTAGAGATAAATCAAAAAGCAAACTTAGTATGAGGTCGTATTTCGAGGTTGATCTGGCTTTCCTTTTCCCCTCCAGTCATCCATTAATTAGGATGGTGCAGTGAATAGGAAGCGTTCGTATCAAAGAAAAGAATATAAAAGCTAAAGATTTTCTCGATGAGTCGTTTTTATAGTGGAAGAAGTCGTGTGTTGGATAAATGTGTTTTTAGGGCTGCAAAAAAAAAGACACCTGAATATGTCTGAGCAGAATACGACACGACAGACACAACAGACACAACAGACACAACAGAGGCTTCTATCTGCATTATGGAAGGGTTTTGTCACTTACGTAAGATCGAAGGTGCTCCCCAACTCTTGCTAGTAGCTTACAAATAATGAATAATTAAAGCAATCCGACATTAATGAGGACGTTGGTTTATATTAAGTTGAGCCTATTAGTATATTGAAGATGTTCTATTATGCTCTCCAATATTTTAGGATTTTGTCTATTTAAATTTTTGTCTGTTTTGACTATTTGTCTGTCTTGACTTGTTTATATATTTGTCTTTACTAGTCTTCAGTCTGTCTGACTGTTTCAAATTTTGTCTGATCAGTCAGTCGAGACAGTTCCATCTTCACTTAAATGGAATATTCAATATCCGTATGAATTTACGTATTATTCTGGATAGGCAAGCGAGTCATTTTACCGACACTACAAGTAACTTCCCTTTACTCAATTACTTGCATCATTCTTATCATTTCCAGTATTACAAGCTTCGTTTCGCTCATTTGCTTGCATCATCATTTCGTGCTTTCTTTTCCGCTCCCCAGCACCCGCCAGCCTACGGTGTCTCCGACTCTGTACGTGAACTTTCCAACTCTCCTCTCCCACAGCAACCATCGGATTTCCATTTTTATCTTTGCATATGTCGCATGTGAAGTGTTTCCAGTTGTTCTCGGACCCCAACCGTTTGTTGCTGGTGACTTCACTGCCTAAATTTTCAGAGATCATGTATTTGAACTGGTCAGGTGCCTGGTCATATGCCACAGAACTAGGGCCGCCTTGTAGAAACTGGTTTGCTATCCCTATCCCACGGCCATGCACGTTTTCCTGCCACTGCGACAAGTCAGTAGCATCCAAAAGATAGAGTTTTCCACCATACTTGAAGTTGAAGCGGGATTCCTTCTCGAGCTCTACCGACAACAACTTTCGTATCCATTTGACCTGGTGCTTAGCATACTGTCTCGTTCTAATTTTCATTCTTTCGACACCCTCTTCAAATAGACTTTGCAGGTCTGCTCCTGCTTCGAGCCACGGCAAGAACTCCTTAAACCCTATAACCTGCCATATCCCACGCGTACAGTCTGGAGACGGCTCCTGTTTCTTGTAGACCTCATAAAGTTTGTGGATTTCGTCTCTAGCTCCCGACTCCATCATTTTGTCAACCCTGACATCGAGTCTAGGTTTCAAGATCTCAGGATCACAGAACACCCAGTAGAGCAAAGTATTATACTTAAGCGACGAGTCTTCGAGCTCATCGAGTTTCTGTTCGTGATATAACTTGGACGGTTTCTCGCCGGTCGTCCAGTATATCTGGAGAGCCCGCCTCAACTTCCGTTTATCCTGGGGATGGAACTTTTCCGCTATCACGGGATCCAATTCCTTAATGATCTGGAAAATTTTGTCGACGGGCCCGTCTAGAATCTCGTTTTCCTCTGCCGTAGTTTCCCTAACTTCCTTTGGCATATTTAGCGTGTCCCCCACAGTTTTGTTGGTGAAAAGTAGGTTTTGCAAGTAATAATGGGTGCCTCCGATTATTATAGGCACCTTTCCTCGGGCGTGGATATCTTCGATAGCCTTGTTGGCCTCCTCTGAGTACCTGTGTATGAAATAATCCTCGTTCCAGTCCACATGGTTCATCACATGGTGGGAGATTCCATCCCGCTCATTGAGAGGATGTTTGTTTGTGATCTGGTCGAGGTTCTTGTAGACCTGCATTGAGTCTGCGTTGATGACTTCACCATTGATTGATTTGGCTAGATCTATACTGAACTGGGGGTTAGTATGGTTATTAGGAGCCCTCGGAGTCGGAGACGAACGAGGGCGGGTGTGACAATTTCAGTGGCGATCCCAGAGTAACTAAGAGTCATTAGAGGCGCTGCATTGCTGTGCTTTAGAGTTCTTCTGTGTCCTCGAGTACAAAACTCCTACAATGGGGATATTTTGAACCATTATGGACCATTTTGAACCAATTTAAACCAATTTGAGGCCGCTCTACTCTAGACTCACTTAGAGACCCCAATTATGAAAACTTACTTGTGATTTGCCCACGCCGGTGGTTCCCACTATTGTTATGATATTCTTCTTTGATTTTGTCATGAGGAGGTTCTTAGTGTATCTGAAATACCTCAGTATCATCTAGGGTGATATCGCGTCGTTAATGATTTGAGATGATTTGATTTATGTCGTAGATGTCGTGGATATTCGAATGTCGTGTTAATATGTCGTCTCCCTTTGCTGTCGCACTTCTGTCGCATTGTATCTTTCTGTCGCATTTTATCTCTCTCTCTATCTTCTCTCGAATGAAATGGAAATTCCGCTACTTAATCTAATTACTTAAGTCTGGGATTACTACAAATTTCATTTTCACCGTGACACAATCTCAATTAAAATTCTCCTCAAATTTCGCTATAATTCAAGAACATTCCTCCTAAAATTATGAATTTCAAGTCTAACCAAACTTGATTGCCTGGCTTGGGTCCCAGACACGAGATTTGGTAGGAGACACGATCCTCGATCCTTGGTCTTCATAGTTAGTCGATTTGGGACTGTGTCCTCCATCATCGTCGTCTCGACCACCCTCTTCACCCCTAAGCTTACTTGCAATATCAAGCTCGAGGTCTCGTCCCTCCAAACGTCTGTGATAGAGGAAATCTTCACATTCCTTCAACACACAGTTGCCTTTTTCAATGTAGTCGCTGTAGAACTGTGATCCTTCCTTCAAGTTCGAAATCACCTCTAAATATTTCGAGTAAACTGTTTCTAATGCCTGGAGAACTTCTTGACGCTTGAGTTGTGACTCGTTGGTCGTGTTTTCATACTCAGAAATGAATCTTTGGTTCAAAGTTTCGATCTCTTGCTCGAGGGTCACCTGGTGTTGTTTCAGTTGTTCAACGTATTCCAAAGCTTGTTGAAACAACTTCAAGTGTTGTTCATAAACAGTTTCAAATATGCGTTCTTGAATTACTCCATTTTCATCATACATTTGATCTTGCTTCGACTTGAACTGCTCGATCACCTTGGGGAGAATATTGTTGTCTCTGGCTTTAATTTCGAGCTCGTGGAGAAATTGTTTCCGTTTCTCTTCCGATTTATTCACTTCGTTTACTGCTCCTCTCAAGTCGGAGATTATATTAGACATGCTTTGGTTCAACGAGACATAAGTGGAGTTTGGTACGTAGTTTATCAAGCTCTTGTATCCTCCACAGTATAACTCCAAGTGTGGTTTGATTTCCATGTAATTTCCAGCGACGTGCTCGTCTCCAGCACTGGCCTGGTTGAAATATTCATCCATTTTATGGATCTTTTGATATAAATGTTTTCCAGCATCTTCGCTAACAGGTCGGTTCCAATTCTGAGATCCTTGACGTTGTCTCAACATTTCATCCTCCTCCTTCTCCAAATCCATTCTACTATAACATTCTTGAAGCAACTTCTTTCCTTGTAGTGATAACTTCTTAATCTCCTGCAACGTATCTTCGATTACTCTGGTTCCTCCGAGAGAAGTGATTTCTTGAGAATGTTGCACGATGGAGTCTGGAAGGTTTTCTGGTTGTTGAATAGAGTCAATTGATGCCGGTAAGTTTCGGTCAGACAAAAATTTCGTGATAATATTGTTCAAACTCTCGATAGGAGCCACCACTCGTTCTCTGACAAAGTTATCTTGTCGCTCACGAAACGCCTGTGCGACTTGGATGATGATAAACGGTAACAATTCCTTAAATATCTGATACTCTACAGGGTCCTTGATTTCGTCAGGAAGTGAAGGACTCACCATCGATGCTCCAACAATAGGTTTCAAATCCTGGGCAGAGGGTACGATCTTAAGGTACACCAAGTCGTTATCTTTCTCGGCCACTCTCAATGTGTCCTTGATTGTGTTTGTAAGGCCCGTCAAATCTTCCAATACAAAAGGATTCACGTACTTCTTGCGTTTGGCCGCTAAATCACAACTCTCGGCAGCAACTCTCAAATGCGCCACCTGCTCTCCATACTGAAACGCATCCTGGTTCACTATGGACATTCGGAAATGGGCAGCAGCCTTGAAATGGAACTTCTTGACCGAAATATGATTTATCCATTCCAACTTGATGAAATCGGAGTTATTTCCGTGAACTAGCGCCTGCGAGTAATATTCAGACGTCTGGAACGATAATCGCCCAATGACGGAATCCTTCATCGCTGTGTTGGAAAGCGCTTTTTGCCAGATCGTCTCCTGAGACTGTGCCAAGTTCAAGTATTTCAAACACATCAACGTATCCTTTTGGAAATCAGGTGGCACCACGATATTCTCGGTTGCGATCGTGGTGGCCATAAGGTTAAAACTTCCAGAAGCCATTTGGAAGAAGGAACATGCTTTTTTAAGCCCGTCATCGGTATATCTAGACTCTTTCATCCCTAGCTGACTGTATAAACTGCCTAGTTGGTAGAGAATATTCAACTGTTCGATCCGTAGAGAGCGTGTCTTGGTGGGACCACTGGGTCCGTAAGTAAGCGTTGAATACCATGCAAATTCAATACAATCGTCAGGAAACTTCTTTTTAATTCCGGTTAGGTATTTGTAGTAATCAATTAATAACTTTATGCTGTTCTGATCGATAGTCTGCTCCGTGAGTTTCGTGATATTATTACGGAGCTCCTGGATCAAAGTCAAATCTGCTTCAAAAGACGACGCGGTTTGGAAATAGTCTCGCTTGATGACTGCCCGCAACTCCTCACCGAGATCGATCGGCCTTGACTGCCTTAGCGGCACGCTCAATAGGTTGGAATTCATCTGATAAGAAGTTTGATTTTGATTTTGATTTTTGTACGCGACGATTAGTTGATTACAGGTTGCGATAGATGTTGATTTTCAGTTTATTAACATACAAATCAAGAAAATACAGTTTATATATATACATATAAAGACAATTGCAGATGTATCATATAGATAGTCACTACGATCTATAGATGACTAAGGACTGCTCATCTAGAGCTCTATAATTATGACGTAATAACCACTAATATCAGAAATATTTCCTGTAGTAATACTAACTCAATTCTTCTGACGTAATGCTCGTATTCTGTCCTGTAAGGAGTGCTCCGTCTTGACCAAATCATCCACCATCTCTTGTAAGTTCTTTGATCTTGTTTCTATAATTATCTCTTCTTCAGATTGGAGACCTTGGTACAACTTCAAGTCGACGCTAACATTGTATAAATCGGTGAATAACTCTTGAATCTCACTAACCAAAGTATTCTCGGTTGTTTTGTAGGTTTCATAGTCCAATTTCTTGATGATCTGCAGCTGTAACGTCTCGGACTTTGTGTGGAACTCGTGTAGTTTTGCAATTGCGTTTTCCGCTGCTTCAAACGTTTCGGTGAGCTTATACTCTTCGATATCGCTATCAAGTACCAGTTTAGTCCCATTCGAATTACTGAGTTCTGTATCTATCTCTTTTTTTGTGTTTTCAATCGTCTCATCATCCAAATCTTCAACTAAAGGAGCTTTGAAGGTAGTGTCCACGTATTTACGACAATCTGATCTGATCAACTTATGTAATTCGAGGTCTACCAGCTTTTCAATTTCAGATCCTTCTGATTTCACTTTTAAAAGTTTAGGGTCTGGAATCGGGAGTCCTCTTTGAACTGCTTGAGACCGTCTGAGTTTTGCCTTTTCTTCATCTATTTGACGAAGAATTTCGAGGTTTCGTATCCTTTCGCCATGGTCAGCTATGGTAGGTGTCTCTACAGACAAGTTTAATGTTACAGGCTCCTCATTATCATCGAAACTTGGAAGAATGATTCCGTTTTCAGTTTGAGGAGTCGGCAACGATGCAAAGCTTTGTTTGATGATTGTTGCAATGAATTTTTTGAGTTTAGATTTAGCCAACTTTTCTGCCTTCAAGTTGGTCGTGGTGTCTTTCTTCGATACTAGTCCCCTGTCGTTATTATGGGTCGCATCATCTATTAACAATGTCGACTTGATTTCTTGTTTTGCTATTATTTCCTTGGTGGCATTGAGAATTCTTTGATCAACATCAGTTTCGTCGTGGGATTGGCCATCATTACCCTTGGATAATTGTGAGTCTTCGGTTTCTACTATATCGTTCGATCCTGTGGGGGCAGGCAATTCTAGCTTACGCTTTTTCAAATTGGTTTGTTCCACTTCATTGATTAAATCAGCAGCAGCCTCAAGGCCCAATTTATGCTTTTTTGATTGTTCCGATAATTGCTTGTTTTTCTTATCCTTTTTGTGTTTGTCTTCCACTTCCTTCATGGCCATCCCGTCTCGGGCGATTTCCTTGTCAAAAGACACTTTGTGGAGTTCGTTTTTGTTTGCTTCTTCCGAAACATCATAGAGTCCAGCTTGAGGGAGATGTTCGTGGGGAATGTCGGCATTATAATCAAACTCCTTTCTCTTATTTTTGTTTTTGGATTGAAAACTTGTATTTAAACCTGCCGCCTTCATTTCACGTCTTTTCTGTAATAATGCAATTCTGTTGCTTTCCTCTACCATTCTTTCACGAGCCTTACGTTTGGCCTTCTTCCCCAGGGTGTTTGCTAATCTTGCCTTTGCTTCAGACAACATTTCCCGCTCCTCGTCATCCATATCTTCTTCGTCTGGACGAGCAGGTTTACTTTCTATGTTGAGATTCATATCGTTCGACGTGCCCGTGGCCGCCACTGCTTCGATCCCTGGACCACTAAGTCCCAATTCATTATCATTATTTTCATTATTTACATCATCAAGTAGCTTTTGGTACCGTTCCACACAATGAGAAGCTGTCCTCCCCATTATAGACGAGATCGTTCGCCACTGGTTGGCAAGCAATTTGACCAACCCCAATAATTTCTCATCCTCCTCCCTTGTCCATCCAGTCTTGTTGATATTCGGATTTAACCATTCGTTCCAACGAGCCTTCGCTTGTTTGGCTGACTTCTTGGTTAGCAATGACGCCACTCGAGCCCACTGGTTCAAACCATATTTGGACACTGCTGCCTTTAGAATCTCATCCTCGACGTTACTCCACGCCCCTCCTTTAACATACATCGGAGGCATCTTTATTAGATAGTTGTAGTAGATTTAGTTTATGGTTTTACAGCCATCTAAAAACATATTTAGATTCTGGAATTTACGCGTGAATTGAAATTTACCCTGACAATTGTAGTAATTATATGACTAGCTAGACAATTAGACAATTAGACAACTAGGCAGTGGGTATTTACCCCTGCAACATATGTATAGTGATATTGCATCGAAAAATCAGGTGGTTTTTGACAATCTGATCTCTTCCCTCAGCCATATTATCTATATAATTTGGGAAGTTAGGGACTAATAGTGAGAAAACCTGAGAGTAGCAAATATTTGTAATTGTATAATTAGTGAACACTAGTGAATATTTGGAGATCAGTGAATACTTAGCGGAGAATAGTGAATATTTCGAATACTAGTGGAAAGATTCTTACTCTGATCCCGACGCTAGCCAAATTCAGTGAATAATGAAGTAATGTTACTTAGGTCTCATCAGTTGAATAGTAGAGTACTCACAACTAACCTCGCACAGTAAGTATATTTCACCCGCTGAAGCTTGGAGTAATAAGTACTCCAACTAACTTCGCTTTTCTCAGTTGGTCCTCGCTCGGTTCCAACTCCCTTCCCTCATTACCTGATCACATGTGAGCTGCTGCAAATCCAGAGCACGGAACAGATCCGAGAAACCTTAGATTAGAACTCTACTACAGTAGCAAGGTCCCAACATAGCCACAAGAACGACCTAGCCTTACCCACTACCTCCTAACCAGCATCCCCAACTCACCGTCTCTAAAGTTGCCTCTATAATCACAACACTCCGCTAAACTATGCTGTAAACTGTCCGAAAAAATCACAGTCGCACCAACCGTTTAAATTCTCCACGATTTTACCACTTCAGGAAGTAGACAGACAGCCTACGTTCGACGAAGTACGGTGAACAAACTATAAGATCCCATATATCAGGAGCTGTGACCCCTAACTTTTACTTATACCTTTCACTATTGCTTTATTCATTCTTTATTCCTTTATTAATAATTATACAGAATGAGGATTTTCCTTGCTAAACATCAGAAATTGATACTACAATGTTATCCGCCAGGAAAAGGAGTGGACAAGAAGCCTAATCCATCAGAATTGAGTTATTTGATGTACTATGCCTCGACAAGACGTGTCAAGTTGGAGAAAGTGGCGATCTTTTTGGCCAAGTTGACGAGGTCCGATACCAACCATAATCGTGACGGAAACTTACAGGTAACGTTGGCAATTCTTACGGCATTGATCCAGAAATGCTCCGATGACTTGAATGTGTTTGCAACGTTGGTGTGTAATATCTTGCTTTCCATTTTGGACAAGAAGGATTTGGCTTTGTCCAAGAATGTTTTGAACACTTATGGTGAGTTCTGTAGCAAGTTGGATAGCGCCTTATTTCCGGGAGATAAAGACTTTGTCCAGCGCTTTACGGCGCTTTCGCAGAGACTTATCGATACAGACTCTATTGAGGCTAGGGCCAATGCATCGAACAGGTTGGAGTGGAAAATGATTGCCTTGGTGGCAAGCAGGTACCTCTCGCATTGTTTTGGCCATATTAACGGCAAGAAGCTTCTTGATATGTCGTTGCCGTTGTTGTTCAGAACGGTCTATGAAAATACGTCTCAGGTCAACTTGCTCTCGAGATTGAAGAGTAGCGTAAGTGGAGATGTGGACTCACGTCGCCTTTCGAGAGTGGCGCTGATTAAACCTCCAATTGAGGGTGAATCGGTGACTGATATAGATATAACCGAAGAAGTGCTTCGAGGTTTAAAGGCTATTTTCAACACGTCTCTTACAGCACAGATCGTCGAGTCCACGCAGGCCTTGGTCAAATATAACTTTTCACATAAGATCGAGCAGAACTTGGGAATCACGTTGTTGGAAATGTGTACGCTTTGGATCCCAGTCCAGCTTAGATTCATAACTTTGGGCAGCTTGTTGGGAGAGTTGACGTCGCTCTCGCGGTTACCTATTGGCTCAGCCCAAGATTATAATATCCAGGTCCAATATGCAAACTATGTGTCTGGGTTGATCTCGTCAGAAGTGAATATGATTGGTTTATCTATATCGGACATTATTCAGCAGATCTTGGAGTTACAATCGAACTTACTCTTGCACCAGTACGACTTCTTTAACGCAGAAAACACAAAGAAATTATCAATGATCTACACCAACTGTATCTGCAACTTGTCAACGCATATTTATTACTATGACCAAGTTCCTGACTCGATCCAAGAAATCTTGACCAAGGTCGACTCGGTGTTGGAGTTTTCTTTTGTTAATGACGAAACCACGGGCAAAATCAACGCCGACCGTATACACGAGTTGATCCTCACGTTATTAGAAGACGTGTCTGTTATATTTAGTCTTTTGAGGAAGAAAACTAGTTCCATTAGTCGCAACTACGTCAAATTGGAACATTGGGATGTCAGTTTGGCCTTGATCTCGCCAGAGTCGGAATTTGATAAGGATAAAAAGGCGTCGTTGTCTATTGCACAGTTCAACTCTATACAAAGAAAGTATTTGAGAGTATTCTGTGACTTTTTGCTTAACGAATTGACTAGTTCGTATCCTTCTCCTACAGCTAGCGAGGACTTTTTGGACAAAATGTCTAACAAGAAGCGGGACGACGAGTTCAAGAAGATTAGCGAAGAGTTCAAGGACTACAGCAAGCCAGATATCAACCAGTACATATCCAACACCGACAACTTCATCACGCATTTCTTGATATACGTCGATAAGTTTTTCACCCACCGTCAATTCCCCAACATCGACAACGTCTTTTTGTTGAACGAAATCTTGAAGAAGATGATTTCCATCTTGGGAATCAACTTTATCGTCAACTTCATTCCATTTTTTTACCACTGGGTATTACCATTGAACAAACAGACCGAATTTTCTCAGAACTCGTTGTTCAAGGACACTTTTGCCTATACGATTATGTACCACTCCTTAAAGGGATTGGATGAAAAGTATGCCGACTTGGACAACTACGTCACTTCCTCCAAATTTTTCACAACGTTATTGAATGAAATAGAGTACAGAAAGTCCCACAGATTGTGGATAAATGGAATTGACAGCGATCCTAGCGACGAAGAAATCTCAGCAAACTCAAACACTTACAACGGTGGCTACACCGATCTGACCAAATTCAACTTGACCAAGAAGAACATGCAACAATTTGCGTCAGGCAACGAGTTCCTTTCAAGCTGGATCCATCCAGGAAGACCTCTTCTCTTGGATGGTAAACCTGAGCAAGAACCTAAAAAAGAGTCTTCCAAGCAAGAGGATGCCATTCCCAATGGAAACGAGGAAGAAGACGTTCCCGACCCATCGCCGAATATTGACATGCACTTCGATTCTTATTCTGACGACAGTTATGTTGTAGACCATCGTAACCACAGCACGTCCGGGTTTGGTTTGGGGACCGCCAACGATATCAGTTCGATCCATTCAGAAATCGTATCACATAACCAAGGAAGAGGCAATGGGAATCTCAACGATCCAACTAGTGGATCAATTTATACTGCAGAGGGCAGGAATTATATGTCTCCAAGAGTATCTGACTTGAAGGACGTAATGTTGGAACACAGAGGATCTATAAAGAAACCGAAATTCCTCAGTCCGACGAACTGGAGTCCTGCGAACGAGTCGGTTCTTTGCAAGCAAATGATCAACTCAGACGTCACTTCAATCCTTGGAGATTTAGATAGTGATGACGATAATGAGATCATCGTATAATGAGATCATTATATTAAAGATCATTATATAAGAGATCATTATAATGTGAGTTTATCATACAATCTTAGACCACCATAGAATCAACCAATCTATTTATCAAAGTTTAGAACAATACTAAAAGTTATCAAAACAAGAGTGAGAGAAGAGAACAGAAATGATCAGTTTACCATAAGAACAAAAAGGTAAGTTAACTTTAAATACAAAAATGTTCAGTTAACTAAAGAACATAATGTTCACTTAACTGAAGAACAAAATGATCAGTTTACTATGAAGAACTAGACAAAGAAGACTACGTAAATTCTAGAGAACTTACTCTACAATTCATTAAATCAAAACTGAGCAGTTGAATCAACTAACAGAGAATAATTATCTAGAACTTTCGTAGTATAAATGTGTAATTTAGTAGTTTTAGTAGTTCATAGCGATACCTAATACATCTTGACTCTCTAGAAATTCTGGTGGTTGTAGAGTTTTCGTTTAGTCCGAATGTTCGTAGACTATTTCTAGTTCTACTGTTCACTAGACTCTCTCTTTTTCTAGTTCTACTAATCTCTATTCTCTCTTTAGTACTAGTTCTACTGTTCTCTAGACTCTCTTCTTTTACTCTTTTTTCTTCACCTTTTCTCTTTCTCTTTTCTAGACTTTTCTACACCTATTAATTGGCACGAACATGCATTCATAAATAGTCTAATTACAAGGTCCTAATCGGAATCGTCATCGTCACCCAAAGCTTCAAACGCATTAAAGGTGATATTTTGTTTGTCTGAAATTTCCCTTGGGTCCACAGCCTTGGAGGAGCCCAAGTTTTTATTGTTTGGCTTTGTTTTGAAAGAAGTGACTCCCGAATCCTTTAAGGAGTCTCTGAACTTTGTTCTTTCGTCGTTTCCTTCTTCTCCAAAGGACTTCTTAGGTTTGGTCATGGTGGCCCATCCATCTTCGTCAACAGAGACGGTTTCGGCGGTCTTTTTTCTCAAGTTAGGTTTGGTACCGGTTCTTGAGGCTCTTCTTCTGTTCATGTGATGGTAAGATCTTTCATTTCCATGTTCGTCAATGTAAGTGTCACCATTGCTCCACTTGAGACTCTTGTGTCTCTCGTATTCAGCCGCGGCATGTTCTCTAACCTCCTCGATCATTTGGTTGAACGCTTCCAAAATCTGTGGTTGTGGCACGTATGCCTCTTCTTGGATCTCAAGTAATCTTTCTTCAGTATATTTAGCCATTTCGTTGTAGTGGTTCATTTGATAGCTGTGGATGGGTGAATTTTCTCTTGTGAATAAAAATTTTAAGATTTCGAAACTCACACGACCTTATGAGTAGGATCCATAAGTGGACAGGATGAAACGGTTTAGAGGGGTTGGTGCGTATTAGAAAGTTTAGATACGGCTAGTTAGGGTCTGTTGAAGATCATGGTAACTGGGGATAACTAGCAATGTTTAGAATTTCTGTTACTATTACTTACGATGATCATCGTGGAATTTCGCAGCTTGTTTCTGGGGAAATGATGTCGCAAATATGCGCGAATCTGTCGTGAATATCGTGAATATCTGGGTGTCGCGACTAAACTGTGGTTGCATTCAAGCTCTAAATATTCTATTAAATCTCCCAAATATTCACTAATCTCCACTAATATTACTTACAGCTCATTACTCTCACTAATTTATACTTTCAACTCAGAAACTAAAGACCAAAAAGTGGAGACTACAAAATTAGAGACTCAGAAACCCCATAAACCCTCCAGCCAAACCATCGATTCTTGAAAGGTATTCTTTCTAAAATATGATAAATGCCAGAGACTAACAAAATTTAAGGCTTTCAAGAAATCTTACCTCAGGGTCCCTAGTTCTAATTAGCTCTCATTTGGTTCTCACTGGCTCTCATAACTCTTACTAATTCTTATTTTTCACTAATTCTCTCTAATCTCCCTCTTGTTCTCATTAGTTTTCCAAAAATATATTTGGTGTAGATCTAACCACTCCAAAATGTTGTCTCTGGTCCTATTTTCTAGGCTACACCGATGTGCTCTACTATAAATCACTCATTCATATCGTCCCTCTATAATCCTCTATTACCTATTTATTGTCCTGCATCTAGCATACTAGCTTGTTGTGAATATCTCCCAAGCTTCCCCTAAGCACAGTACTGGAGAAAGAAAGAAGTCAAGAATCGTCGTCCATCCACTCAAGGGTCCATCCACTGATTGCCACTTCTGAGAATATATAATTAAAAATAGAAAAGGCGGTTCATAGCATGTATTTTAATGATTTCATGAATTACATAAAATTTGTCAGCAATTTTGCAGCAATTTATTAAATTTTTCACAAACTTTCCATAATCATGATAATCATGATATAATCCTCTAAATTAAGATATGGTTATAAAGAGAGGGAAAATAATTATAATCAATGAACTTTGTAGGCTATTATGGCGACCCAGGGCCACCCTGATAGTGATCTATTTGACCCAATGATTTGGTGCGACTTGTATAAGCTGAAGATGCTACAAGAATCACACTAGAGAGCCTACAATCTGCTACATTATATTAGGCCAGTAACTACTAATAGCCCCACTAGTAATTCGGCTAAATTACAGATTGTCGTTTAAGCCTCTTTATAACTTATAGAATCTCAAAGTCGTAATATTTCACCAAAAAGTGATGTAAATCTATAAAAAGCCATGAAATATCTCCAAAACCTCACTAAAATGACAAAATTTTGGCAGCATACCACTAATATTCTACTAAGATTATACTAATCCCACTAACCCCTACTAACCTTGTAATAACTTACATAACTTAAAGTCACATCACTCAAACACTCAGATTCGGCACCACACGACCTGGTATCATAAGAGCGATGAGATGAGATTTCACTAAAGAACCTGGAGAACAGACACCAAATGCCGTTAGCACACAACTTGAGTAAGGTGACCAAGAACTTGTCGAAGTCAAAATCGTCAGGTTCTATGCACATCAAGGGTAGAAAATTTAAACAATTAAACAGAGCCACTTTGAGAGACAAAAAAATCACCACCAAGAAATTGAAGTCTTTGGAACAGAAGGAAAACGAGTTGGCGAGTTTGTTCTTCTTGCAAAAGGTCATCAATGGCGATGAGGACTTTCAGAAATTCGAAACCTTCACCTTGAAGGATATGAAGGCGTTTGCGGAACTTTTCATCTCGAGATACGACGAAGAAATCGAGAAATTGAGATCTGAGAGAAGACCTGGAAGACCTCAAACAAGCAGACATACTCTGTTGGAAGAAGTAGCCAGACACGACCGTGATATTTATGCCACTGGTTTCAGAATACCCGACTTGACAGACAAAGCAACCGTGGAAAGATTGAAGTTGTGGAACGGATCCCTTGGAGGAACCACCATTATGAAATTTGTCCTCATCACCAAGGATATGGAACACTTACCAGGCACAGACCCTACCAAGGACTCAGAAATGAAATAATTAGAATATCTGAATATCTGAATATACGATAAGAGAAGAATTAGAGACAGAAATAACCAGCTCAATAGAGACAGAAATTAACAAGCTCAATAGAGACAGAAGTTAACAAGCTCAATAGAGACAGAAGTTAACAAGCTCAATAGAGACAGAAGTTACAATCATAACTAGTGAAAGAATTAGAGACTCATAATGTGACCGAATCTAACAAGCTCAATAGAAGAGACATACACTAACGAACCCTAATTTAAAGATACATGTTAACAGGCCCATTAAGATTTACATTGCATGCAATTACTCTACAACAATTCATATATAATTTTTATAACTAACCACATAATCCTACGTATACATACCAGATGTATCGGTAACTACTCCGAGAGTTTCCCACTAAGTGAAGTAAAATTTACCTCTCTGTCCAGAAGAGTTTCTTCAACCAGGATGATGTAGCAGGGTCGGGTAGCAGAGTCTCCTGTTTCAATTCTATAGTCTCTGCAGCTTGTAGAACCGGAGTAGGTGGAGATCCAGGAGCTTTTACAGATTTATCGGCGACAAGGCCACTTTCAGACTCTTCAACCACTTCCTGGAGCGTTTTGGTATCCATCCATAAACTAAGCCCCGCCAAAGAAATAAGTACAACCCCAGTGGTTGCAAAAAGAGACTTGAGCCACGAAACGACCGTGCTCTTTCTTGTCGTTTTCAACCTACTCAAGATCAAATACTTTTGGTCTTCTTTCTCAACGTTGGTGCCCACCAACTTCCATCCTCTTCTCTGTAACTTGTTGAAAACTTTCAATAACTGCTTCAATTCCGATTTGTTGAATTGGTTTAAAATCTTGAAGATATCCTGCTGGGAAACTACTCCTTCCGAAGATCTATCCCAGGAGATGGTTTGTCCATCCAAAGTCAAAACCAAATAATCTCTCTCACCGTCTGGAAGCCCAACATAGCCGGGAAAGAATAAACCTTTTCTAGAAGGTTTAGACACCAATGGATCAAAAAAGAGTCGCGATTCCAACGATCTGTGCGAGTTATACATACTCTTACTCCACTCGTAAGCCTCGGCTTCCCTAACCTTATTCTCCCTGGCAAAATCAGAGTCCTTTTTAGCGTTCTGTAAGAATTGCTCGAGAGAAGATTTGTTAATATCTGTTGTCTGAGCGGTGCTTGGAATTGTTTTGGCCCTGCTCACTTTCTTGTGCGCCTCAGGAACCAGAGGTTTTGAAGTTGTCTTCAATGCAATGGAAAGAGCATCCTTGACCTCCAGTTCAAATGCATAGTCGTCGTCCGCAAGACGTGGTCTGAATAGTTGGGAGTTTTCCAAATCAATAGGTCCTTCTTGCTTGGTCAAAAGTGAAATCAATTTCTCGGAGTCATTGTAGTCTGTACTGAGAGCTATTACTTCTTCTGCAGTGAGGTCGTCGGAATTTTCCTTTCCGTCGTTGATAAACTTGTTCAAATCAAACTTGTTCGTCTTCTTTTCATCCATAGGAATCACAATTCTCGACTTGAGCCCAGGCTCACAAGGTAAAGATTCGTACTCGAAATTCTCAATAAATGCTTTGTAAATCACTTCGACATCCGTACTGTTCAAATTCTTCTCCATGTTGTTGGTCTTGATCTCATACAACTGTTGAAGGAAGTTAGGATAATATTCGATCTTGGAATTGTAAGTCTTCAACTGTTCGATCAAGTTCAAATAAATCGGATAGTCATACGCAGCAACGTCCAATTTGGCTTCAAACTCCTTTAAACTATCGTAGAAGCTGGATTCTGAAATGTTCCAGATTCCATCTTTTTCAAGTAACTTCAGTTTACGCAAGATATTGCCAACATATTCATAATAATTGTTGACAAGCCTGCCGTTTTCTCCAATACAAGAATTCTCCTCCTTGCCAATATGGTTAATCGTCTTGTTGGATTCAAATTTCATAAAAACGTCATGGTTGATTAATACGCTATCGAGAACAAAAGTACTGTCGTTGTTGATTTTGAACAAAACAGTCAAGTTACGATATAATATATTCCACACAAATCGTTTCTCTGGGTTAGTTTCCTCACTGACTATTGTTTTCAATTTTGTAAGGATAACCAGAGGGGAGTACAACTTGAATTCCAGGCCCAAAGCATTTCTCAACTGGATTAACTCAGCAATGTACTCTTCCAAATGGAAATCGTCCGGCATTTGTTTGTATTCTAGTTTCTGGGCGACACTTTTCTTTTCAAACTGCTCGAAAACATTTTGACTGTTAATTAAAGTATCCAAGACTCCCGTGTTGCCTCCATTGACTTCAAAAAGTCTGGCCAAACGTTTACTGAGTTTCACAAAATCGTACACGTTTAATTGAGTCATCCTTGAGGTAGAATTTGACGACGGTAAGTTGTTCATGACTTCATTGATCCGTGTATCCAACAAGGAATTTATCTCATTCACTGAAGAAACGCTGTAGTTCTTGCGAAGCTCGTCATCTCTGAATATTCCCAATTGTTTGTGAAACTTATCCAACTGAAGATCGTCCGGTAATTGAACGTATGGTTTAATAGTTTCAACTGGAATTTCTGACTTGCTGATCTTTACTGAGTCTGAGTGTTTTTGGTTCTGAATAAAGTTATCCAAAATAGCAACATTTGCTCCGCTACCATTCAAAAACGATTCCAATTTCTTAGTCAACCGTACAAACTGTAGAACGTTTTTGCTGGTCATTCGTGATTGCGGATTGGTATTGGTCTTATTATAAATTTCATCCGTTCTTGCTTTCAATAGTTGCAAGACTTCTGTGCTTGAGGATTCCGCAAATAATTTCTTTAATTCGTCAGATCTGAAAATCTCAAGCTCAGTCACAAAACTATCCAATTCCAACTCGTCAGGAATTTGGACATATGTTTCCTGTGGGATTGGTTTTTCCTTAGTTTCTATGACTTGTGTCTCTTTAATAGCGGAGTCCAAGATTGGGGTGTAGCCGGAGTTAAGCTGGAACAATTTTGTCAATCTCTTTCTAAGTCTTACAAATTTCACGACATTATCGTGGTTTATAGCAGCAGCAGCAAATAGCAGTCGGTCATTGTTAAAAACACGTTCTATTGCAGAATCAAGGATCTTGATGATTTGGGTGCTTGAACAATTTTCAAACGATTCCATCAAAATATCTTGTTGAAGAATTTGCAAGCAATCAAGTTCAGAGTCTGCAAATGAAATATTTGCATAGAGGTGCTTCTCTACATTTTCCAGCGGAGTTTGAGACCAGATATTATCAAAGTTAGCTAGTAACTTTGTTGCAGTTTCTTTGTTAAACGACGAAACTGGAGTTCCTTCAAGCCATGTATTGAATGCTTTCAAGTACATGGTGTCTGGTGGAATAGATTGTAGCTGATCCAATAAGACACTATTTAATTGAGCAGCTGTGTCGATGTCAATGGATTCGAGAGTGTTCACAAGACTCGAAGTCCATGAAGAGTCATGGAGAAGGGTGTCAAAAATAGACACTTCAACCCACGGCATGTTTTTGAATAAGTAGAGAATGCTATTTTCTAGTTTAGCGATGTCAAACTGTAACTCTTTTGAAGAAGCACTTTGTTTGAAACATTGTAATGAAAAGAGGAACTCGTCTTTAGAACAATTTTCGAATGATCCGTAATACTTTTCAAAGAGCTTCAACATAGGAGCTGAGTTCAAGACTGCAGAATCATATAGAGCAGTTGCACAGTAGCTATCGATATCTTTTGTAAACGGCTGAATTACGGAGTTGACCTCGTACGTTTCGTCCATATACTGTTTGAAGTAGTCTTGGTACTTCTGATTACGGGTGATACCAAGGCAGTATAATGTAAAAAATCTTGAAACGACTTCCTCGGCGGCCGAACGTATGGTGAACTCAGGAGATTCGTAAGATAGCTCATAGAGTTTGGGTGCAACGTCAATAAAAGAATCGTAGTCTTTGAATTCATCCATAACCTTGAGTGTAGTTAATAACTTGTAGAAAGGAGCAACAAGTGCGAGGTGCACTCTAGCTACATCCGAAGGTTGCGAGAACGATTGAGTATTGGCGATTTCAACGATTTGAGAGAGCTTAGTTTCCTTGTTGCGATTCAAAATGGTTGTCAACGTCTTATATCTATGAGCTTGAACACTGAGTTTGAAGAATGTCGCATCCAAGTGGTGGTTGAGATCATGGTCCTTGATGTTTACAGAGAAATGATAAGGGTCCAAGTACTTTTCCAACTGAGTTGCGAGGTTTCCAGCAGTGTGAAGAGCGTCAAAGTCAAATTCCTTGGATAAAGAAATCAATTCGTCACTGAACAATGGTAAACCATCGTTTGATATCTTGATTCTCTGATACTGGGGAATCAAATCTTTAGTCAATTTGGTACAAAAGTTGTTATCAAAGGCTAGAAATTGGGAGAGCCTGTTTGCCATAAAGAGCGAGTCCACATCTTTTGGAGGAAGAGCGTTGAGCATCTTGTATTCGTTTAACACTTCCATAAGTTCGGTCTGAGATAAGGCTGACAAGGGCGAAGATTTAGCAATCTCGATGAATTTGTTGAAAAGCTGGATTTGAGGATAGAACCGACCAACAAAGTTGTCATAGTCTTTATTTGCTGAATGACCAGGGGGTTCCAAATCTGACACGTCTTTCAAATCTTTGGAGTCATACTTGGACAGGTCAATCTGTGGCAGTCTCAGGTCCTTTGGTTGTTGTACTCTCACTTTAGTCTGTGGCTCTCTTACATTAGTGTGTGGCTCTCTCAGCTTTACTGAACCACTGTCCTTTATCTCTCTCTTCAATTCTTTAGGAGTTTTCTTGAGGGAGATTAGATCAATCTCATAATCACCCTTATCTTCAGGGGTAGTAGCAAACCCACAAAAAATTTGTCTGCTAGTGGTAGTTTTCACAACCAATTGTGGTCGACAGTAGACTGAGATCTTAGCATGGGATCGTTTTATATATCTGAATAGATGACGTCTTAACATTTAAGAAACAGGGGGTGAAGGGGGTTGTTGTAAAAACGCACCAAAAATGTTGGAACGCGAGTCAAACACTACCAGAGGAAATATACGATAATGTTTGTAGTGGATAAGGATCTATAGGCTTGAGCGTGATAGATCCGAGGCTAGAAGTTAAGGAGGGTAAAAGTGAAGTATGGTGGAGGAAGTATGATCAGTCGAAGTTCCAAGTCCGGAAAAAAGGTCTGGGTTGGGGCTACCAATCATAAATTTTAAAGAGGAAGAAGCGAGAATCGGAGATCAAGAACAATAAAGAGCGCTGAACAGGATGATTATGGATTAAAATCAGTAACGAGATGATAAGGAAGAATTAGAAAAGGATTAGAAAAGAATTAGATAACGAATTAGAAAACGAATTAGAAAACGAATTAGAAAAAGAATCGTGATACTTAGAGATATTGAAGTAATCAGAAGAACTAGAGGAGATTAGAGATAACAATAATAACTATGCTAATTATGACAACTAAAGAAATCAGGAAGACCGTAAAAATGAATTACCAGAAATAAGGTAACCCAGTAAGAATCACCTTCATTCTATGACCAATTCTCTACCGAATCTGACCAGTATCATGAGTTAAGTTGTGAATGAGATAGAACTAGGAGATATCGTTGGCATTTTGTCTTAAAACTAAGTCAAGAGATAGAATGGGCGGGAGAGCCATTCATGAGACTAACGAGGATAAAACTCAGATATGATGACATAAGAAAAAGTCTCTGAAATAAGAATAAGTCTCTGGCATAAGATTATGTTCTATCTGATGGAGGTGATGAGAATAAAATCTGATGAGAATGTGTCTAAATCTAATAGAGGTGATGAGAATATCTAAACTCTAATGGAGCTGATCAGAAGGTGTCTACACTTCAATGATCTCCGGAGAATAAGTCTCTAATGTGATGTTTACATATAGTTGATATGATATCCTTTAACAGAATCCAAATCTATGCAGTCAAAAAACAAATTTCTATTGATCTTTTGTGTTCCACAGTATCTGCAAAGTGAACACCTGATTCTTCACTGTTACGTTAAGGGATATTATTAATAGTTAGTATTACAAAACTTCACTACTATTAATCTTCACTACCATTAATCTCCATTAATCTCCATTAATCTCCACTACTATCCACTAATCTCCACTCATCCAACCACCACAAATTCTTCGCTACGCTCAGTATTTGTACTATAATCTCCATAACATACCCACGGGGTCTAGCAATCCATTCGCCTCCTCAACAACTACATAACCTCTACACTTTTTAAAATCTCTAATACCCTGTAGTCTAATTCTTATCTCTATACACTCCTGAATAATTCTTTACTCTCATAGTTCACATACACTACAAACCAAACACTGATAGCACTAAATCAAATACTTCTCTGGGCTCGGTATCTGGGCTCAGTATTCATAAGTCACTAGTATTCTCTTAGATAATCGAAATACTTCGCTACACTCAGCATATGCATTAGCCGACTCCGAAGAAGAAACACGGTCCCGACTCGTGGTTATGTTCACTGGAAGATTTACCGTCAGTTATTCTCCCGCCTTCACGGGAGGCCGTTCATTATTCTGGAAGATGCACAAACCAAAAAAGAAAAAAAATTACGATGGACTTGCAGAAATGAACGATTCCATAGCCCGAAGGCCGGCACTTTCAGAGCCCGAGCCATAATTAAGGACATAATAGGTTTAGATAAATGCTCAGATATGTAATCTACGTATCAATATATGAAAATATGTATATTTGTATATATATTTGTATATATGAACATATTTATCTCGACCTTCGGAGTTGAAACGCGAGATAATCGGTAAGTAGTCCAAAACGGTCATCGCTTAAAAATTATATATCACCGAGACTGGTCCATCCCTCGCTAATGATTTCCCATTCGCCCCAGTCGCCCCATACCCCCACGCCTCTTAACTTAGACCCTTCGCCTGCATGCAAATCAAAATTGGCGATGTCTCGGACTTCACATTTCACAAAATGGTCCATGCATCCTCTCGTTTCTTTTTTTTATTTTCTCAATTTCTTTTCTTCAGCAAACATCATCTCTAGACCCTGATGATTTAATAGACACAAGGGCGCCATTTATTCTTCTTCTTCGTTCTTCTATAGCAAAATGTCTAAAGACCCCAATCTATGTGTACACCCCATACCTAAGAAACCGTCTTCGTTCATTCTGTACCAGCTAGACACACAACCACCATGTTTGCGTGACCTTACCAGCGATTGTTTCCTCCGCTCCATTAACCAACTAGATGATCCCTATAGGTTGAAAATCTCCACGCTGTTCCAGAAATACGTCGAGAAACTTCATTGCGAGGAGAATTTGGAGTTTTTGATAGAAATCTACAAGTACGAGTATTATTTTGATAATATCTTTCCTGGAACCAGCGACAGACGGAGGTTGAACTCCAACTCAATGACCAGTCTTCCGTTCTCATCGTTTGTTTCGTTGAGCTCGTCTTTGCCACAGTTGCCAAAAGTGTCCAATTCCAATTCTTACAGCAATATATATCCAGGAGGTGACCCACAGTATCCTGTGTCGTATTCACCCATTTATGCTCCTTTTGATTCCATACCACCACCAAACGAAGGGAGACCTTTCTCTTCTACAACTTCACCCGAACCATCTAGACCAATAACGGGTTCTGCATCCGTACCCAAGTCAGTTCCTTTGTCTAATTTACCCATCACTCGTACATTACCCGACCCTTCATTCCCATCATATTCACGAGCCTCCAAGACGCCATCTCTCTACTCGGTAAAATCAGAAGATTTGGATCCCCAAGCAGTTTTGGTAGCTACAATCGACAATTTGGACCCCCAACCTCAGGGTTTTTCCACCAAATCTGTATGGGATGATCTTAGACTGAAGAATATAAATGACGACGATGATGATAGTCTGATTGGAGATGGTGCTAGTTTACGGAGTACCAATTCGAATCAGAACTTGATGCACCAGAAGAAATACGCCAACAGTATTGATGACCACACCGAGAATATGGAGAATAACCACGATACAAAATACAGCAATCTCAATCCTATAGATCTCGACCTTCTCACATATCAATGGAACCACATCCTCAACAACTATATCGTTCATTATGCTCCCAACCAAATAAATTTGTCTGAAAAATTGATCAAACATATCATTGACGAACATAAACTGGGAAAAGAGATCCATTGTCCTTCAATGCTTCTAAAGGCACGAAACGAAGTGTTAAATCTTATTAATGAAAATGCATATCTCGGATTCCTCAACAAATGCAAACAAGATCTGGCCTTAACCTCACCAAACCCCATACTGAGTCCCGTCACCAGCTCTATAACAAGCCCCATCACGAGCCCCACAACGAGTCCACCCATGGAATCTCGACTATACGGGAAACAAGCCATCCCTAAATCCATTGCAACATCTTCTTCTCCATTGCTCACGCCCGTCACCTCCAACTCTGCATTGTCCAAAACCAAACTCAAGAAGAATCGGTTTCTCAAACTCTCCAGCTCCGCCAGCACATTGGAAATCCAAAACTCTCCCAAAACGCCCCCAGTTCCCACGGCGACTCATTCTGCATCCACACAAACCCAAACCCTCATCACTGAAAACCTCACATCTTCCAACTCCTCCTCGTCATCGTCCATCACCAACCTCTTTGGTCACTTGAAATTGGGCAACCATTTCTCTTCCTCCAACCATACGCCCACACCGTCAAATTTGCATTCATTGGCTACTAGTCCGATAAACACTAGTTCTAGTCCTGATATTAAGTCGCCGTCCTCGGCGTCAAGCTTAAAATTCTGGTCAAAGAAAAAGAACTAGTCTGTATAATAGAATAATATATTATGAATTAATGGAAATGTAGAGTAGGGTTTATAATAAGTTGAATTCTTTGACTAATACGTCACTTTAGTAGTTTAGTCTTTCCTCAGATATTTGGTCTTTTTCTCAGTAGTTTATTCTCCATTGGTAGATTATACTATTCAGTGGCCATACTAAGAGGTTCGCTAGGGATAAGAGGCACATCAAATCAAACTGAGCACGGAGAACTATTTAACTAAGTGAATTGTAGTGAACTTTAGTGAACTCTAGTGAGATTTAGTGAATATTAGTGAGTATTAGTGAGATTTAGTAAGATCTAACCAGTATATGTGAATTCTTGATTACTTCACTGTACTCTGTATATATTTAGCTAAAAGCCAACCATTTGCCGAGAAGAATAACGAAGAATTGTAATGTAGTGAACTCCCCTTAATAAATCACTGAGTACCAGTGATACTCTATCTCCCTAATAATCATATACTCGAGATAACAATGATGGAATTAGTTCTTTCAGTACTAAAAAGCTGCAAATCTGATTTGAAGTTTTTATATAGTGTTGTTATATGCAGTACACGAATATCGGTAGATTTAGCTAGTGGAATATTGACCAAAGTTGCCTACACTAACTAAGTTGATGTCTATACCAGCCTGAAATTGTCCTCAATAGATCATGTACCAACTACAAACAATTTTAATCTGAAATTACCTACAATATTCAACATGTATTTGAGATTATATTAGCAGACACATAAAATTATCGCTCGCACGATCATATATTTGAACACTGAGCTTAGCGAAGTATTATTGAACATTAGTAGATATCAGCGAATATTAATGGTTAGTAATGGGGTTTAATGAAATATTTGTAATTCTGGAGTAATTCTGTTCGACTGCCTTATTGAATCACTTTACTGATTGCTCTCTCAGTATATGAAGTTCTAAAGAGTTCTATATATAGTGGTATTATATGCAGTACACAAACTTCCGTAGAATCAGCTAGTTGAATATTGACCAAAATTGCCTATACTTACTGAATTATCTTCTACATTAACTGAATAGAGCACCCACTACGTCATATACAAATTCCCAGCAATTTTAACAAGTACTTACCCACAATATTCAACATGGAGTGCTTATTACGTAATCTTCCACAGAAATTGAAAATCAGTTCATCTCCATTGATCACTAGTGATATTACTAATGATATTGAGGATGTACCGAGTAACACAGTACATTCAAAGCATGAACACAAGTTCTGAAATAGCAGTCTGTAATATCAGTAACGTCACCAATTTCAACATAGCTACATCAGTGCATCAATAGCATCAGTGCATCAATAGCATCAGTGCATCCTCAGTAATATCACTAGTAAATCACAGTCATCATTATTTGTGTCTATTTGTGTCTATTTGCCTCTATTTGCCTCTATTAGTCACCACTTATCACCCGTTATCAGAGCCTTGTTACGGCCATTATCTCAGAAACTGCACAACTTCTCTTCGCTCAATTACTTGCTCTAATAAGTATGTGCACAATTTCGTGAGACTTAATTGGCAACGCAACTGGTTGTAAATTCGCACCACCCCCTAAAGAGCCACTCTTCTGCAAGCGTAGCTGGCCACGAATCCTCTCAAATTTTCTACTATAATTTCTACTGCTTCGTGTGCCTAGCCTATTCCCAGTTACCGAATCCCTTTGTCGTTTTTTCTGACAAGTCTGCTTAGTTGGTCCGTTTTTTGAGTCTCCTTCTGCTAACTCCTTAGTCTGCCAACTCCTTATTCTGCTTGTGCTTCTACTTATATATAACCTTCCATGTCAGGTCATCATGGATCCTGATAACAATAACAATAATCTCGTACCATCAAAGTCTATGACTCAAAAAACTTATCACGACTCTCCGGAGCTTGACGAGGAGACAGAAAAGTCTGGCTTCAACTCCAACTTTCAATTGCCACCATTTATCCTCAAGAATTTGACGCCAATTAAGAAGAAAAAGGGCGCAAGCCACGACCAAGGCAATTGGAGACGGGACCAGCAACTAGAGTCAAGGATTAACCGCTTGAAGGAGCGGTCTGCGTTGATTGAAACGAGACTACAGAACTTACGGTTGCAGAGAACGTTATTGATGAACGATCGTATAAGAAGCGTACAGAAGAACCACAAATCCGCCACTTCTAGGCGCAATGAATACTTGGAACTCGTCAAGGCTCGTGCAAAGAGATTCACTACAAGACGAGACCCAACAGAGATGACTAAATGTGGATGGGTCTACCAAGAACGTATAGAAGAACAATCTAAGGGAGAATTACTGGAGTCCGCAACTCAAGCCAGCCCTCAATTCTCTAATGAAGAAGTGGTGGAGTGTTTGAGAAAAGTTAGAGAGTCTCGTTACTTAGATAGACTAGAAGCTTCTTCTTTTAGAGAGGCGAGAATCCTCACTTGCTCGCCGTACAACTCCAATGTTAAAGTGATCTTGTCCCACTTGATGGAATACCATCCAACTTGGTCTCACTTCTTTTATGCTTTCGTGATGATAGCCGACTTTAAGGACTCTATTGGCAGAAACTTCAAACATCCTGGTTTCAATACCAATGTTGAAAATGTTAAAGAGAATTACGTCAACAATTTCATATGGGTATTGTTGTACAAATGTAGCAAGGAACTAATTGGTGAGTTTAGAAAGGTTATAACAACTGGCGAATTGAAGGGCCTGGAATTCTTGAAGGCCTGGGACGACTACTTCTTTATGTTCAAGATCTTTAAACAAATACATTTCAACAATCTCAACAAGATATTGGTCCAGGCGATCTCGATAATACAAAATCAGATGGAGTTGGTAGATGAAGATCTCCAACCTCAATTGAAAAGGTTACAATGTGAAAAAGCATTGCTCTGGACATACAACAGACCTCCAGTCCAAGATCAGAGAACAGCTACGTTTATCGAAAATCTTGAATACAGAATTGATGAGTTATTTTTACCGCAAAATTTCGAGGCACCCAAGCTGTGGGATAGAAACGTCATCAACTATGGAACGACATTTGTTTATGATAACGTCGTTTTTAGAATGCCTGCGTTAAACTATGTCCTGGCCATGGAATGGAGAGTATACTGGTTTGGTAAATTTCGCAACCTACAAACGAGAGAAGCTCCAAAGATTATGCAAACGGGACACTGTCGTTCTCTAAGTCGACCAAAACATGATACCAACGAGTTCCTCAAGGAAATGAATTATCAAGACAAAAATCCATTCAACTCATTGTATGAACAAGATGAAGTTGACCAAATGAAGAATTTGGGACACATATTAAGCAAACTCACTGAAAATGTTTTGGAGTATATATCAGCGAAGAGCCCAAAAAGACTCGCCGAATCAAGAAGAATAGACTTTATCGTCTCTTGCTTGAGTAAGGAATCGAACAAAGACAGTTGGATATTATTGCTTACAGATTATCTTCAGGAATTAGTGTCAATATTTGATGGTGATTTGGTTGCACAATTGCCCCAAAAGTGTTTGGAAGGAATCTACTTGAATAACGACCAGTCTCAGATGATTTTGTTAGAGAATCTTCAAGAAATCGATGCAATCGTGGCTAACTGGTGGTTGCAAAAATGTGGATTTGCAGATCTAGAATCATTTCAACAATTCGAAAATGTTTACGTTTACATCAATGCAAAGAATTTCGCCAACTTACGTCCAGGGATCTTCACAAATTCGCCGGCACTTGTCTTCCCCAAATTCCATTCTTCGTTGACTGGATTTTTGTTGAAAAACTATTTAAATATGGTTGAAGGAAGTTACTCTAGGCCCAAAATCTTCAACACCACACCGGACCCCAAGGCATTTAAGTTTTTCAATACTTATTTCAACAACCTTGTTATCAAGGGAGATTTTAAACTAAACGAACTAAACCAACTCTACATCAACCATTTGAAAAAACTACACTACAAGCTCAAAAACATCGTCGAGGCAAACACCTGTGTATTGCTTATTAAGAATTATTATCCAAACTTGAACTCACAAACACTTTTTTCATCCATGTACGAGATGTGGAATCAAATTGACGAGGAACTAGATTTCAAGCACAACATCGATGACGAGTTGATTTCCCTCACCATCCAAGCCAGTTTCCACAAATTCCTCAATACTCCAGATATCCAGCCGTTCTTAAAGTATTACTTTTCTTCAAGACACCAAATTTCGACCCTTACGTTGAAGAAAGTCGCCAATCTTATGACAATAGAAGACGAAAATCATTTCAATTCATATGCCACGTCAATATTTGGTTCCTCGGCTCATATTAAACCACTTATGGACGAAGCATCAACCTTAAACAAGTTTATTTACAATCTCTACCAACCAATCCTCAATTGGATCTATATAGATTTAGGAAAGCCTATGGATATGTAGAATTAATAGACAAAGTATAGTACTAATTCCTCAGAGGAATAGTGTAGTAGTTAGTTAAGGTCTCTATGTCTACAGAATAAAATGAATTAGCAGTCTTGTAGTAAGATGGCTTATCGTCGTAAGGTGGCTTATCAGTATTGAAATATAATAATCACGTGCGTATATATCACATGATATATATCTAATTTCTCAAACCCGATAAGAACTACTTCTTATTCATATCATTAGATACCCTCTCATTTTATTTATAATATTTCTATAATATTTCTATTAACTATCCCAGAAATCACCAGTTCTAAGAAATAGATGAATGATTTCGTGGTTTGCAGGATGCTCTTCGGGCTTATATACAGCACCGTCGTGCACACACCAATTTACTGATCTTATACCGCGCTTAAGAAAAATTACTTTAATTGGTCGAATATATGAGTCAAAAAAGTTTTAAAATTTTTCATCTCTTTTCTTCTTACGATTAGACTTGTTTTTGATAATTAACGATGTTGAGACAAGTATCTAGAACGAAGTTGGCAAAGTTTGCTAAGCTTGCACCAGCTGTGGGAGCTGTTGGGTCTGCCCCTCCCCATCCCCTGTTCCTTGCGACTCGTCAATCTAACAGGATACAATCCAGTCGGTTTTATTCTACAAGATCGACCGTGGTTCAGTTATTGAACAATATTGGTTCTAAAAGAGAAGTTGAACAATATTTGAAATATTTCACTTCGGTTTCTCAACAACAGTTTGCGGTTATCAAAGTCGGTGGTGCCATCATTACACAACAGTTGCCAGAGTTGGCTTCGTGTTTAGCCTTTTTATATCACGTTGGTCTTTATCCTATTGTCTTGCATGGTACAGGTCCTCAGATTAACGAATTGTTGGAAAACGAAGGTGTTGAACCAGAATACATTGATGGAATCAGAATTACAAACCCAAAAACAATGGAAGTGGTTAGAAAATGTTTCTTGGAACAAAACTTGAGATTGGTAACTGCTTTGGAAAAGATGGGTGTTCATGCCAGACCAATCACTGCTGGGGTATTTGGTGCCGAATATTTGGACAAGGACAAGTATCAACTTGTTGGTAAAGTCAACTCCGTCAACAAATCCCCTATCGAAGCAGCCATCGAGGCCGGATACTTGCCAATCTTAACTTCTTTAGCTGAGACTCCTTCAGGACAATTGTTAAACGTCAATGCTGACGTGGCCGCAGGAGAATTGGCCAGAGAATTTGAACCCTTGAAAATCGTGTACTTGAACGAAAAGGGAGGAATTATCAACGGTAGCAACGGTGAAAAAGTCAGTGTTATAAACTTGGATGAAGAATACGAAGACTTGATGAAGGAAAGCTGGGTCAAATATGGTACCAAGTTGAAGATTAAGGAAATCCACGACTTGTTACAACATTTACCTAGATCTTCGTCTGTAGCCATCATTGACGTTGATGACTTACAAAAAGAATTATTCACTGATTCTGGTGCTGGTACCTTGATCAGAAGAGGTTACAAGTTGGTCAACCGTAATTCGCTTAAAGATTTTGGAAACCCAGACTTGTTAAGAAACGCTTTGTTGAGAGACCCTGAAATCAAGGCCGGCAAATTATCTGTTGCTTCATACTTGAAGACTTTGGAAACTGAGGAATTCAAGAGTTACGGTGACGAACCTTTGGAAGTATTGGCCATTGTTTTCAACAACAATTCCAAGGTCCCAAAGTTGGATAAGTTTTTATCATCCAAGACTGGTTGGTTGAACAATGTCACTGATAACATTTTCAACTCCATCAAAAAGGACTTTGGCTCTTTATGTTGGATTGTCAATGAAAATGACTCCAACTTGTCATGGTACTTTTCCAAGTCTGATGGTTCTTTCTCTAAGAATGGTGAAATCTTGTTCTGGTACGGTTTGAAAACCGACGAGGTTTCTCAATTGATCAAGGAATTTGACTCATCATCCATTGGATCGTCGTTGTCTTCTGCGAAGGAATCTGGCGTTTTCAGTTCTCCAACCCAAAAGAGAGGTTTCCACTCTTCTGGTGCCCGTTTTGTTTCCAACCCTAACCCACCTTTGCGTCAAGGTAGCAATACCAAGGTTGCCAAAGTCGCCTTAATTGGTGCTAGAGGTTATACTGGCCAAAATTTGATTAGCTTGATCGATAACCACAAGTACTTGGAATTGTCCCACGTTTCGTCCCGTGAATTGAAGGGTCAAAAATTGCAAGGGTACAACAAGGATAACATCGTCTACTCTAACTTACAAGTTGAAGACATCAAGAAGTTAGAAGAAAACAAAGAAGTTGACATTTGGGTGATGGCCTTACCAAACGGTGTTTGTAGGCCATTTGTTGAAGCAATTGAATCTGTTGCTAACTCGCAATCTAAAATCGTCGATTTATCTGCCGATTACAGATTTGACACTACTGGCGAATGGATTTATGGATTGCCTGAATTGAATGATCGTTCTACTATTGCTAAAGCCAAGAAAATCTCCAACCCAGGATGTTACGCTACCGCTGCTCAATGTGCAATTGCTCCTTTGAAAGAATACATCAACGGAACTCCATCTATTTTTGGTGTTTCTGGATATTCCGGTGCTGGAACCAAGCCATCCCCAAAGAACGACGTCAAGTTCTTGGCCAATAACTTGATCCCATACTCCTTAACCGACCATGTCCATGAAAAAGAAATCAGCAACCAATTAGGTTTGGATGTTGCCTTCACTCCCCATGTTGCCCAATGGTTCCAGGGGATCTCCCACACCATCTCCATCCCTATCAAAAAGGGATCCATCACTTCGAGAGAAATTAGAAACATTTATCAAGATAGATACCAAGGTGAACAATTGATCACCATCAGTGGTGAAGCTCCTTTGGTCAAGGATATCAGTGGTAAGCACGGTGTTGTGGTTGGTGGTTTTGCCGTCAACTCGAAGGAAGATAGAGTAGTCATTGTTGCCACTATTGATAATTTATTGAAGGGAGCTGCTACCCAATGTTTGCAAAACATGAACTTAACTTTGGGATACGGAGAATACGAAGGTATTCCAAATGACTTGATCATCAGAGGTTAATCTTGTTAACCATCCATATGTTAGACATTTATTTTTATGATGTGATAGTTGATAGTGGCCAGGGTAGGCTCACTAAATTACTATTAGAGCTAGTAGTAATGGTGTCTCAGAAAGAATTACTATATGAGTAAGTGTTTCTAGCGTCTTTCTAGTTGTTGCAGCCATATCTTTGGTGTATAGTATAGAATCCTAATTTACAACAGACAAAAGTACATAACATTCCAGCCAGTAGCCACCAGCATTAGTGAGAGTATTATAACAAGAGCATTTGGCTAGTTAGCGTGTTATTTAGAGTGCTGGCTAGTGCTAGTTATATTTCAAGGCTCCAGTATAGTGGAAGTTTGAATTTACAGCCAATTATAGGTCGTGCGCGGTCCGATATTACACATTCATTATCGCAGTACAATAGAAGAGGTCAAAATCCATAGTCAAGCACAATAATCATTGGAGATAGCAGTAAACTCAGCGAAAGTGAATTTTCGAGATCTAAGACCCATCTAAGACCCCCATTTAACACCCCCACCTCAAGCTTATCATAAATGTTAGTTCCTCCAGACAATTTTGGTCTAGTTGAACCAGGGATTTATCGCTGTACCAAACTAGACAGTGACAACTTCCCGTTCCTTGAAACGTTGAAATTAAAATCTCTAATAGTGCTAGACGCCGAGAAGCCACCTCGTTTACTAAACAATTTCATCGAAAGCAACAACATAGAACTTTTCAACCTTGGAGGTCTCAAAATATCCAACCATCACCACAATCGTAGTAGATCCAACTCGAGAAAAGATGGAGAGGAAGATAAAAAATCATCCAATGTGTCCAATAGTCCCCTGGAACCGTTGGAGGACAAGAATACCATCGAGATCATCAACCTTAAACACAACAAGAATGATCAATGGATGTTGATCGAGAAAAACCTTATTCTGAGAGCATTCGAACTCCTTCTCAACAAGTCCAAACATAACTTATTGTTGATAGACTCTACATCTACGTTGGTTGGTATTTTACGAAAGATCCAAAAATGGAACTTCAACTCGATCTTGAACGAATATAGAATATACACTGGAAACTCAAGCAAGAGTAACTACTATGCAGAGAACTTTCTAGAATTGATTCAAACGGAGTTGATTCCTTATGAGGTTGACCAGGCGAATTTCCAATCGAAATTGGTCAAACAACAATATGAACCCGAAAAGACCCACCTGCTGCTACTGCTGTTGATCAATAGTGAGCGAAACAGTGACCGATCAGACTCCAATCGTAATAGCGTCGAATCATTGCATCGGAAGGAACGGTCTTCTGATTCGTTGCATAGCCGTCGAGGCAGCTTCAGAGTATCACGTAATAACTCCATAGATAAAGACATACAATGGGACGATGTTGACAGTGATGATGATATGGACGACGAGATGTTGTCAGCATCTCCACAAATTCCAGCCAATCTCTTGAAATTAGTGGAACGAAGAAAACATGAAAAGTCAAGAGATGTCGATTCTGATACCGAGGTTACTCCAGGTTCCTCACCAAAAGTAGACGCTTATGGAAGACCCAATAGTTTTACAGGGGAGTTGTTCTTAAACGCGGCAAGAGCCAATCTAGACAAGAGGAGGTCGTCGATAGATTCCAAGATTACCCGGGTCAACAATAGTAAGTTTCGTAACCAAAACTCGCCAGTCAACCATTTCATGCAAAGAGCATCATTTGAAGGTACATCACCGGTCTTCAAGAAAATCAAAGAAAGAGAAGCCGTCAAACTCATGACCAATAGCGAGATCGACGTCATCAAACAGAATTTCGACTACAAATACTACAAGAATTTAAACAAATATCCCGTGGACTTTGAAAACGTCAGTGTTGTCAAATTAAATTTACCAGCAAACAACAAGTTGCCCGACTGGTTTATACGAGGACGAAATATCTGGGAAGAGAACTTCAAAAAGCTCAATCCGAATCTCTAGAATCCATAATTGGAGTAAGGATCATGAACCTTATTATGAAAGATCTTATGAGAAGATAAAATTATAGAAGCAATCTTCCTTGGTTCGTTAGTTAGAATTGAATGTCTTATTTTCTACTCCAAGTAGCCTTTGTAGAATTTTGAGAAGGAGGAGGGGTTGGTGAATTGCTGTGAGATCCAGTCTGGGTCATGGTGGGTGAGTTATTGAGCATTCTTTCCCGTAATCGTGTTCCTGTAGAAAAACTCTGACTTCTACCAGGCTCTGAAGGCCGACTGGCAGGTTGACTATTATATCCAGATCCTGGGACCGATTGTTGTCTAGATTTATTGTACATATCTTGTAATCGACTGTTGGATCTAGGTTGATATGCTGGTCGTTGTGATTGTGATACTTGTTGAACCTGGGGTTGACTATATGAGCGTTGTTGGTCAAAATTCCGTGGTTCGTGATGAGGATTTTGGGGTTGGTGCTGAGAATTTTGGGGTTGGTACTGAGAATTCTGTGGATGGTACTGAGAGCTCTGCGACTGATGACTTTGTCCCTGGGGCGCCTGCTGCTCCTTCACACCAAGCCAATCTGGGTATCTTTCGCCCTTGGTATTGAAATATTTAACGAATGCATTGTGAATCAACGTATCGTCCTCGGAGTTTCCATCCTTTTCAGTGTTGCTGCTTAACGAGAGTCCTGAGAATTTACTACTGTAATTATCCTTGATCTTGGCGAAAAATCCACCTCCATTGGTCTTAGATTGACTCATTGCTGGGTTAAATGATTGTTAACTAGCGTTGGAATTTTAAGATCAGTACCTGGAATTGGTAGAGTGCACGCCCGAATATATAGTGGTGCACTTGAACTACCCTTGGTATATATGGCCAAGACAGTGGAATTTTACGCACGGAAGCTCTTCATAAGCTATGATTTCTATAATGGAACTATTGTCAAACTTCTCCGGAAGAAATTGGCCAACTTTAAATAAAATCGACTATATCCATCATACAAGATTTTTCATAGCCCTAAAAGATATGAAACTCCACCAGCTCTACACCACCAGGATCCTACGTACCACCAACTACATCCAAGTATATATTTATACCGTCACACGCAGATATCTCCGTCCAGAGACTGGTTCCAACGGCTAACTGGTGACAGTTGGATCGCATCGCAGCAAATTTTCTTAGAAAAACAAAAGTTTCTATACGAACTAAATTTACTACCAGACTCCTTAGCACAAATACACAACATGTTGATTCTTAAGTCGTTGACTAGATCAATAATACGTGTTCCTGTGAGAATACCAGTCCGGGCATTCGCCAGAACCATTCCTAGATTCAACGAGCTCAAAGAATCGTTGACTCTTGAAGACTTGGCTGCAACCGGTAAAGTTGACAACAGTATCATTTCAGCGTTACAGACTGCTAAGTTCAATACTTTGACCCCAGTCCAATCGAGATCGTTGATCCCAATTATTGACGAAGAAAAGGGGGTTGTTGTCCGTGCCAAAACTGGGACCGGTAAGACCTTAGCGTTCGTGGTGCCTACCTTACAATGTGCTCTCAACGAACCATACAAGATGATAAAGAGTGGAAAAGGTCATGTTTCTGTGTTGGTAATTGCACCAACCAGAGATTTGGCTTTGCAAATCGAACAAGAATATATGAAAGTTATCAAGCATCTCAGTCGTGATCTCAAGGAGAAATCAAAGATGATGCTTCTTATGGGTGGAAGAAAGACCGAGTTTGACTTTAGATATCCTCCATCGATTGTAATTGCTACTCCAGGTAGATTGCAAGATAAGTTATCCAATCCTAAGTTTGCCAGACAGTTTGCCCATTTGAAATATAGAGTCTACGATGAGGCTGATAGAATTTTGGATGTCGGATTCAAAGATAGTTTGGATGAAATTGATCGTCTTTTGAAGGATATCAGAGCCCAAGAAGCGCCTGAACTTCCTATGTTCAAGTCTGTTTTATTTAGTGCCACTGTTGATGATACTGTTGTTGAATTTGCCCAGAAACAAATGGGTGCTGAATACAGCTACATTGATTGTGTTGACGAAAGCGAAGGTGAGGCCCATGAGAACATTTTCCAAACCTTGGTGGCTACCAAAGATACTAGTGATACTTATTCGTCAGCTCTTTCTTTCCTTACCAATAACATGAAAGAAGAAGGTTTCAAGGCCATTGTTTTCTTACCAACTATCACTGGTGTTGAATGGTTTGCCTCCGTTCTTGGTGCTGCAAGAGAAAGTAAATTGTATGACACCGATGTTCACTCTAAATGGCGCTCAAGAGTCGTTAAACTTAACGGTAAGATGTCGCAAGCTGCAAGAGATCGTTCTGTTAGATTTTTCCGTCAAGCTGACCATGGTGTTTTGATTTGTACCGATGTTGCTGCTAGAGGATTGGATTTCAATGATGTCAGTCATGTGATCCAACTCTCTCCAAGTCCAGAAGTCGCTGATTACATCCATAAAGTCGGTAGAACTGCCAGAGCCGGTGCCAAAGGTAAGGCTCTTATTTTCTTAACCAAGAATGAGATGAAATTCAAGAATATTTTACAGAAACAAAGAGGAATCAAATTCGCCGAAGAAATCACTTCCGAAGATATCGAACAAATCGAAGACGTGTTTGGAAAGATTTCCATGGAAGAAGAATCTATTGAAAGTTTCTTATCCACATACTTGAGTTTCCAAAAGCAAGTGTCTTCAGTATTCAGATTGAATTTTGAAGGAATCGCCAGTGATGCCATTGCATTCTACAGATTATTGCTTAAAGATCCTGAAGCCAAACTTCACGTTTCTAGAAACTATGTTCAAAAAATCTTGAACCTTGATGGAAGATTTGCTGAAGATTTGTTTTCTGTTCCAGGTGGTTTCAATTCTAGAACCAACAACAACCGTTCTGCAAAGAGAAACACCTTCTCCGACAGAGGCAGCAACCAAAAGTCGTATGGTGATAAACCATACAGACAAAATACCACTTACAAATCAAATGATAGAGGTTCATATAATGAAAGATCGACTGGATCTTATAACAGAAATAGTGATAGGGGAAGTTACAGTGACAGAGGAAGTTACGGTGACAGGGGAAGTTACAATGATAGACCGAATAACAGATCTAGTTATGGCAACAGATCAGACAGAACTCCAAGCAAATCATACACCTCTAGAAATGACAAGAAGTCTACCCCAAGAGATAATGACAGCTGGTAATCTGAAGGAATGGTAAGTACAGAATCACGAGAGTCTTTCTTAAGAGTTCTATATCATAGATCTCATGAGAGTTCCATACCATAGATCTCAACTTCCTCGCTCAGGTCAGTGAATCCTTAGTTACGTTCGCCAACAGCTTTGTAAATATTGTATATAGTTAACCTTACGGACCATGTGAATATTATCAATTACACATTGAAATTAGTAATACATAGGATGATAAATACTGAGCGAAGCGAAGTATTTGTGAATTAAATGAGTTGAAAATATTGAGCGTAGCGAAATATTTGTCAATTAGATAAGTTCTAGGTAGTGGATATGAATTACTAGTTACTAGTTCTTGTAGTTTTCACTAGTTTTCATTAGTCCTGGCTAGTTTTTGCTATTTCTGGTCAGTTCTGGTGAGTTTTTACTAAAGTTCACTAATTTTGGAGAGTTTTCACTAGTTTTGATTCACTAGTTCTGGTGGTTCTCGTTAGTTTTCTTTTCATTCTCAGTGTCTCTTTGTTTTCAATGGCTTCTTGAACTTATACAGTCTTGGAGAACTAACATAATGATTCTGATGTTTTTTATCATGACCCACGTCTATATATATGTCCCGTGTGAGTATGACATACACCAACAAGCACATAATAATCACACTATTGAAAATGGTGATCCTTCGCTGGAAGGTCAACTCATTGGTGAGAGCATTCATCTTCTTGGTCGATTCATGAAGCAAACTCTTATGGTGGTTTTCTTGGATTCCGAAGAGCGATGAGTATTCGTTGTACATCTTGAGGTACGACGTTTTAAACGATGTGAGCTGGTTCGACAACGTCAGGTTGAAGTTGGAGATGAGGATCTCGAAGTTGTTGGTTTGACGACGTTCCAAGCTGGTGAATGCGGTGGCGAGCAACTTGCTCTGTTCCTCAATGTACAAGAGAGACAACGTCGCATTGGACTCAAGGAGCAAGAGTCTCTTGATGATATTCTTGTAGATGGACTCCTGGGTGGTGGGTTCGGAGGATATGGCTGTGGTCTCCGGATATACGACGTCACAGTAGTCGTAGGTGGAATTAATATCCTTCAAGAATTCGTCAAGGACAAGATGCGGCAACACTACTCGACATTTGTCGATAGAATCGTTGACTGAAGTGGTAAAGTTGTCGATGGAGATGGGGAGGATTATGTCATCCCTGGAATCCTCCTCTTTAGCCTCTTCTTCCTTGAAATCTTCCATCATAGTCTTGCCATGGACTCTGACAATACTTATGGGACAATAGAATTCGTTGCCGTAGTGCGATAGAATCTCGAGCTTCAAGTAACGAGCCCAAATGAACGGGTTCTGGATCTTAAAGCTCTGGAGATCTCGGATGTTTTGTGCCTCGAATTCTCCCAACACTTTCCACGACGTGGATGGGAAACGGTCGCTGACGGAGATTTTGATATCTCGAAACATGGAGCTGAAAAACTCAAAGTTTCCCATCACCACCGAGTCCACGAGAATGTCCTGGCAAAGTTCAATAATGACGAATTTGTTGGGCAACGCACATTGGTTCAAGAGGTACGAGTCCTTATTTTCAAACAAGATCGACGACGCTCCCTTGGCTAGCGAGTTGGTTTTGACCACCGTTGCGGCGCAATCCACAGACGCATAGTTAAACTTATCCTTATAAACCTTTCCTTCGTCGGGGATCGGCGGCAGGAATTGTGTTGAATTGACAAGGGCCAATTCTTGCGATGTTGGAGAGTCTCTGGAATTCGATATATTTCCCGAGTTTAACATATATTTCGAGTTCGATGAGTTTCGTGAGCTAGCCGCTCTCTCGTCAGACGTGTTTTTGGCCTCCTCGATATCCAGCTCCATCTTGACTTTTTTCCACTCTTCAAACGACATAAAGTGACACTCATCGAGGGTGATATTGGTGTCGTTGTAGATAGAGTTATTTTCCAACTTGTTGAAAGAACGTTCTAGATCTATAGAAAGATCGCTCGAAACATCTCCTTGTTCACCAGAAAGATTCTGTAGTTGAATCTCTGGATCGTCTAGATTTAGTTCTAGATCATTTAGTTCTAGAGCATCTTGTTGTGATTCCTCTATTTCTGTAGTGGTTGCAGCGATCAATATGGTATGCAAATTATCCTCGGTAGGTGAGATGAATTTGGGATTGGTCGCTGTGGTGTTGAATATATTCTTAGCCGTACAGACTAGACAGATGGAGGATGTGCATGCTGGTTGTTCGGCGCAGTCTATAGTTGGAGCAGGGGTCGTGGGATTAGTATCGGAGGATGAGTTCAATGAGATCTCGTTAGATCCTAACACTGTTGGTATATATAGACATTGCAAGGCTGTTAGTATTCCCCATACATACATTACTAGAGAATGTAGTAGTTGATGGATGGTTATCTAGTCGCAATTAAAAGTACGATTAGATGTCGCGACAGTGATAATAAACTTCACTTGTATGTCGCGATAGTGAAATAAACGTTGGCTTCTAGTGTCGCGACACTCAAGTAGAACCAACTACTATAGCAAAATCTCTACTGTATAGTGAACGCTGTCTATTCTCTATTCTAGTGAGCCCTCTCTAATCTCTACTGTCTCTCTCTCATATCTACTGTTTCTCTCACGTCTCTACTGTATCTCTCTACGGTTCTCTGATATTTATCATTTATTATTATACAAAACGGTTATTAGAGAGACAAACTCTCGATTATGATGCAATTAACAACGAAGTGAAGGTTTGGAATTGTTCCAAATGCTGATCAGACTCAAATGATTTCTTCAGTGAATCTGGATCTTGAATTATTACTGCCAGCGTCAGGGAGATTGCCTAACGCGGGATTTATGGAGTGTGGGTCTTCAATAGGGTAGGGGGTATTGTTGGTGGGAGCCATGTCGGCACCAGGAAGGCCATCTTCCTCGTAGTCTGACGGGTTGAAATCGGAGTAGCTGGACTCGTCCTCGACGATCGCGGGTTCGTCATTGGAGAGTAATTGGTTTTCTTCATTTTCTTGGTTTTCATTGAAAACGAACTGATCCTCGTTGGCAAAAGGATGCCCGAACGAGTTGAAACGAGAGTGGCCGCGCGACGATGAGTTGGTGTTCTCGCCTCGTTTGATACTGCCCTGGCCGGAATTACTCGTCGGCGTTGTTCTGAAAACAGAGTCGAGATTGTTGTTATTAGTTACTCCACGGTAGAAGAAGTCGTCGTCGCCTCCTGAATCTTGTCCAGAGGGAAGAGGAGGAGCGGCAGCGAGAGATCCGTAGTTCGGAGTGTTCATATTTCTTTCGAGATCTTGGATCCCTGCAACATTGCCTGTACCACCAGCGAGCATGGGTCCGGTGGCAGCCTTGGAACCAAACAACTTTTTGAAACTGAATCCGGTGGATTTGTCGCTAGAATCCTTACGCTCTTCATCCAAGGAACTATCGTTGAAATCAGGAGACTGGTTGGTCAACTTCTTTCTCCTTTTCAAGAAGAGAAACAACACAACTAAGACCCCGATAAAAATCGTTCCACCGATGGAGCCAACCAAGCCACCAATCAACTTGGAGTTTTTTTGTGCTGTGGTCTGTGTGTCGTGGTTTTGAATAGGAACGGAGGTTTCTACCGTGACTACTGAGGTTATGGTAGTATGAGGCTTGACCAAGGTCGTGGTATACGACGAGGACGACGTTGACCATGAAGTGATGGAAGAGCTACTCTTGGTTGATGATATTTTGCTCGAAGATGGTGGATCGCTCGAGGAGGAAGACGAGGTACTTTCAGTTGAAGTAGAAGGAGCTACCGAGGAGATCGATGGTGATGGCGAGAAAGATGGAGAAGGAGAGGCCGAAGGTGAAAACGAAGAAAATGACGATGATGTAATGGTCGAGGATGATGATGATGAAGAGGATGAAAATATACTAGAAGAACTAGACGAAATCGTAGACGATGGGGGAGTTGATGACGACTCAGGTTCGCTTGAGCTTGAAGAACTCGAGATAGTAGAAGAAGGCGAAGTGCTGGAAATTGTGCTTGAGCTCGAACTTTCACTAGAACTAGAGCTTTCACTAGAACTAGAGCTTTCACTAGTACTAGAACTTTCACTAGTACTAGAACTTTCGCTAGTACTAGAACTTTCGCTAGTACTAGAGCTTTCACTAGAACTTTCACTAGAACTTGAGCTGGTAATGGAACTGGTAGTTTCAGAAGTAGAACTTGTACTCGATGATGACGGAGTTGTAATCAAGGAGGTTGGTATCAGTGTAGACAGAGACGTCGAGGATATGGCCAAATCCCCACCAGGGGAAGTAATTAATGACATAGAAGATGTGGTCGATGAGGAAGGAACAGTGGAAGAGATCGACGGCGTCGGTACTGATAAAGACACTATGGAAGAAGAAGAAGAAGAAGGGGTTGGAGTACTAGAAGAACTAGAAGGAGTAGACGACACTTTGGAAATTGATGACGGGCCCGAGTTTGTAGTGGAGGTGGAATTTCCTTCTTCACGCCTATTTATATCTTCCCTAATAAATAGAGAAAACCATATGGGTTCCATGTCGTATATTAATATATTCGACACTAATGCGACAATGCAAAAAAGAAATTTTAATTACACGCAGATCGGCCAAGTACGAGCAATGCCAGAATTAGAGTGGCAAAGAACGATGCAAAGCACAAATGAAGCCTTGAATAAAGTGCCAGCTAAAGAAATGAGAGTCACACACTGACTACGAACTTTTCTGCGCACCAGCGAGTCTGCTGGTTATAAACGTTTTGAAATCCTCGTGGTGTAGGGTGCTCATCGCACTTATTTGTCCCCTTAAATTTCCATGGCAATGTGTGAGAAGGGGTGTCCGGTACACATACTAATTATAGAAAAGTATACACAGACTAAGCGATCATGCTTTTGACTATACATAAGCCAGTATGGAATATGTATCCATAACGTACGTGGTGCATGTATTGAAACACATCTCTATTTAAAGAATCACCTTTCTAGGTAATGAAACATCTCCCTGACCTCTGTCCTACTCTCGTAGTGATTTCGCATTTCGACAGGTGACGGGGAATTTCAATTCAAGATCTTGAAATGTCTCTCGAAAAAACATCCTCACCGCAGTAAGAAGACACATACTATTTACATTTACGCATACGGATACGGTGTCTACGAACCACTTTAACTTCGACTATGTGGTAGTGATGAATTCTGGGCAGAGTTGGTATTTAATGACGGAAGATCGAACTTTTCACCGTCCCAAGGCCTAGGGATCGGCTAGAGAACATATAAGAGGACACGGCCCCCTCGTGACGTAACAAGTCAGGATTGTGCGACATTACTAAATTATGCACAGTGCCTGTTTTCCAGCCGCTCCTAAATTTCATTCCAATTTCAACTTTGAAATTCCATTTATAATTCATTTAGCTAAGATTTCTTAACTAACGGGCCGTAGTATCTTAGCTCTGAACTGTCTTGTATTCTGACTCTTAATTCTTATTATTCTGATTTACCTTGTTCTCGCCTCTTTTGACCTTCTCCATTTGCGACGTTTACGACATTTACGATGGCCACCAATTCTGGTATGATCCAGAATTCCCCAGGGTCTCTTATCGGTCGTATATTATGTGCCGATATTTCATATTCTACTCCTCGAAACTTCTCCGCATGGTCACCTTGATTAAAAGAGCATCATTCTTCGTTACAGCTGTTTATAAATATTAAAATTAGATTAGTGACTATTTAACAGCCTTCCACTGGTCAATAGTGGATTTTGAATTAATTATTAGCGGCTACCAGTGGCAGCAAATAAACATATAAATAGCAAAAAAACGTAGAGCTCAGTTCTTCTTGATGAAATGAATCTGGTTAGAATCTGAACGCCTCGCTCGTATATAATGAGACTTCTTCATCTGATAAGCTTATCTGAAGTCATAGTCACAGTAAATATTTGTGACTGTAATAGCAAACACTGCAAGGATTGGAATAGCGGGTGATAAATGTATACCAGAACCTTCAGTGATTTATAAGTAAAGGGCTTCAATGATTTATAAATAATCAATATCTCTGTGAAAAATCCTGAGTAAAGAATTCCGAAGATTTCTCATTCACGAGAGACTTCACATTAAGCTGGACAGTGGAATATTCTTCATACCGAGACAGATGATAAGTGACTAGTAGGACCCTTAGATCGGGACATTTTTCATAGAATTTGGTTGAATATCTTCTTCATAATTGGAGTGATGTTAAGCTAGACGGTGAAAGGTTCTTCTTTATTTAACATTGTGATAAGATCTGTTAAATCTAGATGGAATCTTTCTACTTCTACCTTTTGTTAATAAGTGGAGAGATTCTCTTTCTTGGTGATAAGCCAATCCTTGAATGCAAAAAGAAGCATCTCCCATGACATGAACAATGTAATCAACCCGAGAGACACATTCAAAGTTAACATCGATGTGAATCCATAGTATTCAAACAACAAAACCACAGAATCCGTGCTTTCCATAAATATAAGTCCTCCACACAACAAACCAAAACTAACCACCAACTCGGTAAATGGCCGCGTAGGTTGTGTTAAAGCAATCTTGCTTGAAGGCTTTACAGTCATCTGCAAAAAGTACGTAATGAAGCGGAATGCACAGGCAAGTATGAGCAAGTTTCCCCATTGAATATGGATCTCAGTCGATAATGGACTATCTTGTTGATGTTTGGACATAAGAATCCCCGTCCAAAAGATTGTGATGACTGGAAATGGGTTGGGACTAAACCCAGGCGAGCCCTTGTTGATTTTATGACTATTGTGAAGCTTTGATTGAGCTTCGTAATTCTCCACCGACTTTTCAAATCTCCAACTGTTCAATTTTATATCGGTGATGACCCCACATAATCCACACCCGATAAATATAAACGCTATGGATGCGTGCTGTAAATCTTTGGGGCTCCATTCACCACCTGCATCAGACAAGTGTTCCAAGAAGATATTGGTGCATCCATAAAAGAGGATTAAGGAACTTTCCAAAAATTCCATAGTGAAAAGTCCAAGAGGAAGGTATTTCGAAGATTGCGACGAAATTATAAATCTATGGTTCCAAGCCCAACCCTTGTGAGTAAAAGCACCCGAGTATCTTGCGAGGGAAAGCATTCCGTATATGAAAAACACTCCACCTTTGATGAAATGGGCCAACAAGTTGAATACGGTATTTCCCTTTCCCAAGACTAAGAAGGTAGCCACTCCAGTGGGTATATAGACGAGGAAATAGACGAGATGTCCCCAGTTGAGTAAATTAAAAACAATTGACATTACACGTTCAATTCTTCCCTGCAGTTTCAATGTCAGGGTTGGCAACATTGCGTTGATTGAAGTCTTCAATTGGTTTTCATCGAATTCAGGAGTATGCGAGCAGCTAGGACTTTCACATGATGTAGCATTTGTAGAATCACTGGCGTGATTCTGGTATCCATATAAACTCTCGGTCAATGATTCCTGATCATAGTCGGAACTATTTTCCACCAGAGTATATTCTTCTCCTTTGCGATAAAATCCGAGAAATACTGTTAATACCATATGGATAGTAGTTGTAAACAAGAGGATCCAGGTCATTTTGTGGTATGCATTGCCAGGATACAAGTCTTCTATACTGTTGATGAAAATGAAATAGTTCACGATACTAATAGTCATCAACGTGGTATGCACAGCCAAGCCACCAAAGTAGAGGTTTCGAAGGTTCAAGTTGTTGAAAATAAGAAGTATTGGGTACACAAAGTACATGGCTACGAAACCTAGTACAATATGAACATAGAGACTCAGATGATGAGATGAGGTCACCGAGAAGTAGGTTGTAGTATCAAAGTTCTCCCAAAAGAGACGTTCTTCGGGAAGAAGAGATGTATTTAGAATAGGCACTCCATGATGATGTTTCGGCACATGGGGAACGGGTATCAATGATGGAAGTGGTAAATTAGAATTAAGGTTCTCTGTGTTCGGTGTTGCAACATCCATTGGAGCGACACCGGCAGAATCATTTGCCTGTTCATCAATGTAATCGTGGTCCATCATATGGTCCTCATGGCCCACTACCAGACCAATTACCCCGAGCAATCCTATTAAATACTTCACCTTCATATTAAATGGCTGTAGAAAGGGTTTAGGGAGAATGCGAGGAAATCCAAATTTATATATAAATGGAAACTGAGACACAAGGAGCTGTGCACGATTGTAATGTTATGGAAGCAATCGGAAATTCCCCGGCTATTAGTGTATTAGAAATAGGTGCCAATTTATTAGTGGTCTGGAAGCTCGGGTTTGGTACTCAATTAAGATAGCATGATTATATGACGGAAACCTCGGAAACTCGCAAACAATAATCCCACAACCAGCAGTCACTTTGCATATTTTTGTGATGTATTATTAATTGATATGATTGATTAATCAGCTCTATCTATCCAAGTTCACCATGTTCAATCGCATTGTGATTTCGACTGTGGGCCCTGTGAGTTAGAAATCAATGCCCGCTAGGCATGTGCTAATCAGCCTAAACACTAACAAAGGTCAATATATTGTGCCCACATCCGTAAAACGCAAGTAATTAAAGGTTCCTAAATCAGAATCGTGTGACCTACAAGAAATATCATAACGACCTCAATTTGATGAAATCGGACAAATTTCGTAATATCAAACCCCGACATTTCTTCATCGGCAGGTGTTGTATGCAAATTCGTTCTTCAGGTCTTCGGTCACCAATGCAGATTAAAGCCGAGAAACGAGACCGTTTGAACCGACCTTGCGTTTTGAGATATCAGTTAGGTTCTTGATTATGCTCCAATAACAAGTGGTTCAGAGAGTCCTGGTGGAATTGTTATGATATGAGTTTCGGGACTATAAGTGTCCATCAAGTGACCATTAAATAACCATTAAGTTGCAATTTCGTGGCCACCTTAAATCTGGATTAATCTTCAATATTCGAATCTCTTGTAATTCACAAATAGTTCGCTTCGCTCTATTTGTCGCTCAGTTACTTGCACTTCATCGATAACTATATCTACAATGCCTTGCACCCAAAGTATACTATAACTCCGACTAGATATATATTCTGAACCATCTAAAGCGCATTCTTTCTAGTAAGATAATCAAATCTAGAATATGTGTACCCAATGAATGGCAAGTCTTCCTTGACATTTTTGGAACCTCCGGCACCGTCGAGTTCTCTTTGCTCCATGGCCTTGCTGAGAGCGGGTGATTCGGGAACATTTTCCAACTCGTCTGTTGGGAAAAATCTGGTATCAGTAATAGATCTCAACTTAGGAATGAATGGAGCATCGACTTTACGGATCGTCTCCCAATCCACACCTCTGAAGAACGGATGTTGCTTGATTTCATCCGCACCGCCGTACCGGCCCAAACGGTTCTCACTGCTCGTCAATAACTTCCGGATCAAATCTTCACTCTCCAGTGACAAATGAATATCTTCGGGGATTTGTAATGTTTCCTGCCAGTTGAGAATCTTTCGATATGTCTCATGTGGAGTCTCGGAACAGAATGGTGGCCATCCGATCAAACATTCAAACATGATTGCTCCAAGCGACCACCAATCACATTCCTGACCATAGCCTTGGTGCACGAATATTTCTGGAGCGATATAATCGGGTGTTCCTACAGTGGAGTATGCCATAAGTCTTCTGGACTTTCTCCACGTTTGCATCTGTTGTCTATTAGACATTGTCAAGTTAATAGCGTCCACCATCATAGAATTACGTCCATTGCCGTTGCTGGTCAATTGGTTCGGCTGCAAGTATGAACCTGGTCCTTCCTTTTCCAACAACTTTTTGTAGTAGTTCAGATCGTGAGTCTTGTGAAAACCTGTTGATAATCCAAAATCTGACAACTTTATATGGCCCCTTATATCAATCAATATATTATCAGGCTTGATATCACGATGAATGAATCCTAATTTGTGGATTGCCTCGATAGCTAAAACACACTCGGCCATATAGAACCTCGTTATATCTTCGGTGAAAATCTGCCATCTGATCAACATTGTCATCAAATCTCCTCCGGGTAAGAACTCCATAATCAAGTACAAGTATTGCGAGTCTTGGAACGAATAGTACAATGATACTACCCAAGGCGAATCACTTCCTGCCAACACATCTCTTTCGGCCTTTACGTGTGCCAATTGGTCCTTCTTGTACATCTCGGACTTTAACAATGTCTTCATAGCATAGATCTTACCTGTATCTCTCTTCTGAACTAATCTTACTTCTCCGAATGCTCCCTTACCAATAACCTTGACGGTTGTAAAGTCTTCCAACGACAACTTCGTTCTTCTTAAACGCAAAAATTGTGATTCCTTTTTACCCAAGCTTTGCAATTGTCTATTTTTACGCTCTTCGCTTGATCCAGCTTCTTCGGTCATTAATTTATGCTCCAAGTCCAATCTTCTTTGATTTCTTTCGATTGCATGGCTCACAGACATTTGGTAGTAGTTTTCGAGTTTTAATTTGATGGATGATGATTTATCTTGGGATGTTTTGCTCAAGTAATTGGGTTGTCTGTTGAAATACACGTAATTTGAAGACCTTACTGGGGTGTTTTCTTGTACTTGTACTTGAGATTGGGGTGGTTTCTGCGTCTGTTGAGCTTCTTGTGCTCTTTGTAATCGTTGTTGTTGTGCATGTGCTTCTTGTTGTCGTGCTTGGGCTTCTAGTTGTCTTTGCTGTTGTGCTTGGGCCTGGGCTTGGGCTTGGGCTTGGGCCTGTGCTTGGGCCTGTGCTTGGGCCTGTGCTTGGGCCTGTGCTTGGGCCTGTGCTTGGGCCTGTGCTTGGGCCCGTGCTTGTGTCTGTGCCTGTGCATGTGCATGTGCCTGTGCTTGCACCTGTGCCTGCTGACTATTCACTCCCAAACTAAAATCCTGGTTATTGTTGCCAACATTTTGCGGCACTGGCGATTGTTGCTCGTGTCCCAAGTTTAATGTGCTATGATTTGACAACAACGAGTTCGATAAGGAGTTAGAATTACTGGTTTCCGACAAGTTGGTATTACTACTGTTATTCAACTGGGTGAAGTTGGTGGGAGGCCTGAAGTTCAACGAATCTATCGAAGTAAACTTATTTCCGTTGCCATTTCCCATTGAACGCTGGAAGATGTTTTCGTTTTCTTGTCCAAACATATGATCAGACGAGAATTTGGGAGACGTCGCCATAAATATCGATGGATCTTGCTGTGACTTGGATGGAGATTCGCTGAAGTTATGAGATGTTGGAGGATCGCTCATGATCATTGTATTGTCTTCTTCCATGTAGCTTGCATCTGCTGATTGTGGTTCTTGCTGGTACTGGAAGTCTTGTTGTAGATTTTGGTGTCCAGTTTGTTCTGATTGTGCCTGTGACTGGTGTAGTTGTTGGTAGTATAGCTGTTGCTTCTGTTCATCCGATAAATAATCGTAATTCATTGTTAATTGATAAAATGTTCCAGATCAAAACAACAAGGAACCTGAAATGATTCCAAAAAACTAGAAAAAAAAAATCTGATATTTGATCTCCACTGAAAGTAACTATAGATCAAACTTCTCTTGCTTGTAGTGGTAAGGTTGTCCCGCTAGTCAATGGATCTATAAGATTTCGATAAAAAGATAATGTACAGAATCGTGTCGAAAATTAATCAACGATTCCTTCCTTTTGTTTTGCTTTGTGTAGTGCGCGCGAGACGAGCTAACGGTAAGAAAAAGGAGGCTCACTATTGTCTGCCCCAGTGGTAGCTAGTGATCGGAATGTAGAAGTTCCGTTGCTAGTGTGGAGGAGTCAGGTAAGATGGGGTACCTGACGAAGTAGCAGTAACGATGTTTATCCATATACCCTGAGTAGAACTCTAGGAAGAATTAGATTCCGACTAAAGAGAAGAATACTGACTAGAGACTGGAATACTGACTAGTGACTGAAATTCCAACTAGAGACTGGATTATCCACTGGGGTGATTGGATTATCCTCCAAAACAAGTATGGTCTGAACCACAGTTTGGTGGACTACGATTTAAGGTACAGCCTAGAATTATATGAATACACCTGCGAGACCCAATCAGCCTCCCATTAATAACTCCAATGGTGCCTAGAACAACTATATGGTGACTGGAGCACCCCTATAGTGACTTCGCGCCCTAAACTAACATTTTTGGTAGTTTTAGAACTGTATTCTTCATTGTTTCGTAGTATCTACACTTATTCTTCTGAAATCAGAATCAAATTCCACTTTTCACCCATAAATCACTGGATCTACAATCTGGCCTAGTCGTTGACTAGAATTCTATTGGACAATTTTTATTAATACTTAGAACAGAACAATAGTATATACTCGACGATACTAAAAGTTGGATATTCCCAAGAGTTTTCGTAGTAAATATACAGTCGTTATGCTTAAAATTGTAAAGCTTGACCCTTTTGTTTACGGTCACCACCCAATTCGAAGTGCTTACATCTCTTTAAGGATAATTGGGCCTTGGTCTTGCAAACAACACATTCCAATCTCAAAACAACCTTCTTGGTAGTCTTGGCTTTCTTGTGGAAAACTGGCTTAGTTTGACCACCGAAACCCTTTTGTTTACGGTCATATCTTCTCTTACCTTGGGCAAACAAGGAAGCCTTACCAGCCTTGTATTGAGTAACCTTGTGTTGAGTGTGTTTACGACATTCCTTACCTTTACAGTAGGTCTTTCTAGTTTTTGGAACGTTAACTAAAGGTTAGTATTTAATTCATGGTTGTTATACAAAGTGGATAGTTCAGTAGTTTGGTGGTTGGATTTTGATATGACTAATATGGTGATAACTTATTATTATGGCTTCTTTAATACTGATATCATATCTGGTACTCTTGAAGTACTCTTGAAAGTATTCTTGAAAGTACTCTTGGTGTGGTCCATTTCTATGAACCCATTTCTATGAACCCATTTCTATGAACGATCCACTTTGTATTGAGGCTCATATATCTATATTTCACATACCCATTGTGACTTAATTACTTAGTTAAAGAATAAAACTAACTGTTCAAAAAGAATTTGTACTAGAGTTGAAATGAAAAATTTTCCTTCCTCCAGAGCGTATAGTTGAAAATTTGTTAGGAACCGGATTGGGCAGTGCGGCTCACAAGTGCGAGGGGGATCGCGCTACTACTAGTCAGGCGGTACTGCAGGTAATTGAGGGTCGTGTTATTTGGTGGTTTTGTTGGTCACGTGGAATGTTTGTTAGGGCATCAGCCCTATAAACAAGTGGTCTAGCTATCAGCAATTCACCCATTCAACAACGAAGATAATGAATATATATGGCTCTATTGCTAATTACCAAGTCAAGTTGATATTACAACTAATCAGTTCTATTGAAAAGATTATTGTCATATTATGTGTAGCATATATAAATTGTATTGGTTGAACTAATAGACATTTGAGCTATTCTACTCTCTAATTGCTGTTACTGCCGCTAAATGAACATGAGCTAAATGACAGAATAACAACAGTTACCACGTCCCACAGCTATTGTTAAGACCATCTCTTGACCTTATCTGACCTAAATGTTCACATCTACTGTCAACTATTCTGACTCTACAATTGCAGCATGGCTGCAAAATTCACACATAAACATAATACATTGATATATTTAAAAAAGGTAGAAAATACCTATACCGAAAAAACACGATAATCTGAAAGGCAAAGGCCTGAGTACCCTAGTAGAGAGGAAGGGAGATATATTACAAGAATGGCAATTCGATACACTGTAGTCGGCATGTTAAACAAGTTAACTGTTGCAAAACACCATTGGAGAAGTCGCCAAAGTCCGCACATCAACTGACAAAAGGAGACAGTTCAAAGGGGACAGACAAAAGGAGAATGACAAAAGGAGACGGACAAGGATTCCGGACAAAAAGGAGATAAACAAAATCATAAAAAGTAGAAGTGCAACAGAAGCACACAGCTACAAGAGTGAAACAAAAAGCACCAAAAAGCACAGCTTTAAGCTCGAAAACAAACGATGAAGAAAAGACATGAACCATAACCTGAGTTTCTACTACAATCTGGTGACAGTAGTGTAAACAGTGGAGAGGTAGGTCACGGTTTCGTCAGCCTCGTCATCGGCACCATAGTAATCGTAGTTGACAATACACACGCCGGCTGAAGTAACGGTATTAATGTTATCAATGATCCAACCATCGGTAGAGGTAGGGATACTTTGGTAATTGGTGATGGTAGGTCCCTCGGTATCGGTAGAAGTGGGTTGAGCTTCGGCGGTGGTTGTAGGATTGGCTTGAGTGTTTTCGGGTTTAACTTCAGTGGTTTGTGGAGTTGGTTTAGCTTCAGTAGTTTGTGGAGTTGGTTTGGCTTCAGTAGTTTCAGGTGTAGGCTTTGCTGTTGTTTCTGGAGTGTCTTGCTTTGCTGTTGTTTCTATTGTTGTCTGTACTTGAGTATTGTCAGGTTTCACTTCGTTTTGACTAATAGGCTGAACGTCTTTGGCTTGCACTGGAGTGGTGGCCACGGTAGTGTAAGTATGAGGTTGTCCGAAAACAGTCGAGGTGACAGTAGCGGTATATCTCGTAACGGTCTCGGTATTAGTATTGACAATGACATTTGTTTTGGTAATTTGTTGAGCTTGGACGGTGTGGATATTGGTTTGCACGTTCTGGACGGTCTTGGTCAAATGGACAATTACTGGACCTTCGTCATCAGAATCGTCCCTTTTAAGCTTCAACTTGAATGGGAAGGCAACAGCTTCGGTGATCAAAGTGGCCGTGACTAAGGAAATGTATAATTTTGAGAATTGCATTGAAAGTTAGTAAGGAGTGACTAGAGTAAGTAGATTTCTGAAGAGAATGACTATAGTTAGGAAGAGAGAAAAAGAAAGAGGACTAGAGAACTAGGGTAGTTGCTGGTAAAAGAGTGGACTGGTTGGAAGTAGCTTGTAGTATGAAAGTAGAATTTCTAGCGAAGCTCGAATTATTTATACTGTACCACCATTGCCAACGAAATGCTGGTCGGACCTCCCGATTCTCAAACTAAGATCTTTATATGGTAAATCACGGACGCGTTTAGTTTACAATTATCCTGCTTGGGTGGAATTGTTGGCGTTGTGCTCTGTAATTTCCTACTCCAGTCACTTTACGTCTTGTTTGCTGGCTGCGAAATCCTAGATAGGTTTGCAACAAATGTAACCGAAAAAAAAAAATTTGGATGCGCGACATAATGCTGGTTCTCTTAATAATCCGGACAAGGTTGTCAAATAAGTCACTCGAGAACAGATTATATGAGTCGCTTAGCAAGCATACCTGTCAAGTCATAAGATTTCCATGGCAAATATAAAGGCAAATATAGACGCAAACATAGACGCAAATATAATAATTCTCGGCACTACAGATCCATTATCCAATCCTCGGGTTCTGTCAGAACACCTATCGTTCTAGAGAAGTAGTGGCTTAGAAACAACGTACATGGCCACCTTGAGATTCATAATGTGTTGGAAACAACGAAATGATGTTCCGAACTCTGCAACTTTTGGTTGACAAAGAGAGATCCTCAGGGTATAATTGTGACTACTTGAAACCATGGGATTCTAATAATGTAGGTTTTGACAATAAGATCTGTCGTATATTATTATACCCAGAGGCTTCTCTAATGTAATTCTGTACTTCTGTAATTCTGTATATTTGTAACTAACATGGAAAATTATAGAAATGTCGCAAATTTTTACAAAATTCTTAATTTACAGACAAAAAAGAGAAAATTGTCAAAAATCTACAAAATATAACGGAGCAAATATTAAGCGTAATAAAGTGTGAATGATCTAAGATTTAGTGATTTCTAGAATGCATCTCTAGTTAAATACTTGCTACGCACATTATTTGTGAATTAGAAGAGTATAAAAAGTGCATATTGTGAGGATTAAAATGATTTAGTGATTCATAGAATAATCTCTTGATAAATACTGAGAGCAGCGAATTTATCAATAAGAGGATCTGTCAAATTTCAATCTGATTAAATGCGATTGCCACCAAGTTTCACCATTTAAGTATACATAAATCACTTTAGTTCATATTTTAAGAATTCTGTGTCTGATTTGATTGTTGCAAAATTAAAGATGTCGGAAAAAAAAGAGGTTGCAAATTTATTCTTATAAATGATATCCACCAAATTGCATAATAGATACGTAAAATGGCGACATTTCATTCAATATTCAGATCTACTTTTACTTATGACACGACAGATATTTTCTTGATTTCAAACAAGTTCAAAGTTCAGAAATATCATTTCTGTAAAGACTAGGACTAACTAAAGCTCCAAAAAAATGTATTAAGCTTCTGGACTCAAATTTAGGGAGATGTTCATAAATATCCACATCAAGAAGGCTAGTGAACAATTCCTGAAATTCAGTAGGTACTAACTAACTGGATGTTACATTTGAATTCTCCAGTAGACGATGAACAATCGTCTCCCCATGCTAATCAATTATTCATTAATTACTCGCTAATTTCGACCAAGTTTAAAATCTAAAAATTTACTTATCAAAACCCTTGAAATAAAACTTAAACAAGACTCTAGTAATAATTTTTAAAGAAACTCTTTAATAATTCACTTAGCCAAATTCTTAAATCTCCACTTATAAATAGTTGTATCAAATCAACACTTCGTAGATCAACAAACGCAAATCAAATCTCACCTCGAATCTTCGTTTCGGTGGTACTACGGTGGTACAACCGTGGAACAAACGGTGGAATCTCGACCGGACGTGTGCCTACCACCGGAAGTTCTGGTCAATAACAACTCCGAGTCTTCCACTGATAACACCAAAAACAGAGTCTAACAAGCCAATTCAGATACCTACGAAGCTAGCAAACTCTTATTAGCATATCCAGGAAACATAGTTTACCTTTTTAAGTATATAAAAAATGATATCGATGTAATATAGTATAGACTACATAGTTAATAAACTTCACACATTAATTATCCCATCTCATATTCTCCCACCACCCTTTTATAACAGAGTACTATGAGTTACATATATATAAGACCCATTAATCATTATCCTGTCCCCTTCCTTAACCTGTTCTCGACGTTTTCTTACTCTCTCTACTCTCGCTCTATCCACATAACTTCTCTCTTCATTTCCGTTACACAAACCCAGAACCGGATGGTCGTCATACGATTTCGAAATTCATCCCGACCAAACAAATTTCCGGATATCAACAACGGTCTGCAGTACGTCTTGACATACTTTGGTACCTTAATCTCTGGTAATATACTCCACCAACGTCACTATCTCGAATGAGTTACTTTACTACCAACTCTACGCCTTTGCCATATGGGTACGGCTCTATACAGAATCAGAGAAATGGTTTGGGCCACCTACAAGGAGGCGTTGCAGGTGATCCAAATGCAGCAGCAGCAGCAGCCGCTCAACAACAACAACAGCAGCAGCAACAGCAACAGCAAAGTCTTCAGCAACAACAACATCACCAACTCCAACATCAACAAATCCACCACCATCAACCAGCCCTTCGCCAGCCACAGTCTCCCCTCCAGAACCAACTGACACACCGTCAACAGCACACTCCTCAAGGCAAGCAAGAAGCAGCACAGAACGCGTCGAACAAGCGTAAGAACAGGCCCGGTCAGAAATTCGGTGCCAAAAAGAAGTCGTGGGTATGGTCCTGGTTTGTCCAGGACTCCCAGGACTCCAACGTTGCAGCCTGCGATTACTGTGGCAAGATTATCATCAGGCTCCAGTCGGATAAGGGATCCCCCAAGAAATTGAGCGAACACCTCAAGACCCACAAATTGTCCAAGGAAACCGTCAATTATTCTCGACCCATTCCCGTAGATGGTTTTGGGGTCACTTATACTAATAATGGCGAGGCCATCAACTATCCCGCCAATTATCAAGAACTGACAACCGTATCCTCGGTAGCAGCAGCCGCTGCTGCTGCCAGTTCTGCAGTACAGCCACCTGTACTGTCGACACCAATGCCACTCGACGACGATCCCAAGAAGAAGTCGAAGAAACTGAAACACATTGCAGAATCGGCCTTGGTCTATAACATCCCGGCAAACAGACGATTTTTGTCACAAGACTTCGACAATACGCCGTACTCGTCCATGAAGTTCCACAAACACTTGTTGAAGTTCTTGACGGAGAATAAGTTGCCTATAAACGTGATCAAGTCCCATTCTTTCCAGCAGCTTATCTATGATTTCCGATCCGACTCGGTCGCAGACCTTTTGGAGCTTACTAATTTATACAGTTCCCTCTTGGAAGTTAGCCGGTATGGCGAGGGAGGCCAAGGAGACCAGATTTCTGACCCAGAGAGCCAGGCTGTTACTGCCCTCGCCAGTGTGGTGGAGAAAAACTTAGCAAATAGTTGAATTTTTATTTACGTGTATTTAAGAACCGGTATTTCTGTGGATGAGAATCAGAGTATTACACTTGTAGGCTGTTGATATACTTCTAAATCATCTAGGCTGTAATTCTAGTTTATATTCTAAAACTACTACTATTGTAAACAATTCTAGATCGTAAATTCTAATTATACATAGTGAACTGAAAAATCTTGATATCATAAGTAGAACTCCTGGATACGTTCGTCCAAGTCTACCATCTGGTCGATGCTAAATGCGGATCTGTTCAATCCAAAATTTCCCATGCCTGGTGTATTACCGACCCCATCTATCACACCAACTGTAGTTCTACGAGGATTTGATGGGGCTGTGGTGGCCGGAGCTGGCGGGTTGATTGGCGTGCTTGATCCAGAGTCGAAGTATGTTGGAGGGCTGAGGGTTCTGACGTCTTCGTAGGTAGGTGGGACTTCGTCGTCCCATGCGATTCCCAAGCCTGACCGTTCAGTCAAAGGAAGTTTGAATTGCATTCTCAATACACGAGCTGCTCCGGTAGGTACTCCTGTCTGTTGGGATGAGGGATGGGGAGAGTTTCTCGCCGATGCTGGGCCGGAGACCGGAGTTCGTGGTGGGGTAGAAGCAGATTGGTTGGAGGAGACTGGAACCAAGTTGGAGAAAGAATCGGATCTCTTTCCCTTTTTAACGACACTGTGGAGCAATTCTTCAGCAACAATCACTTCAACGATAAGAGTATGGTTGACATAGACTCCCAATGTCGGATCTTCAATGTCGCACGAGACATTGGCTCCGTTTCGTAATCCATCAACCAAGTCATCCTTTGGAGCATCGTCACTACTGCATTTGCTAATATGTTTGATGTAGCCTGTGGAGAAGTTGGTAGCTGTGATATCAGCCACCAACTCTATGACTCCGCGGCCATTAAAGTCGGACTTCCAGCCAGATTTGATTTCTCCATGGTTCACAGTTCTTGACTCTTCCAAATACAACTGTTCAACATTTGGGTTCTCGCTCGGAGGAGAAGCGGCAGCATCTGCAGCATGAGGTGCGCCAGTTGCCGAAGCAGTTCTCAAGAAATCTTCTTCGAAATTAGCGGCTGCGCGAGAAGGTCCGCTTCGTAAAGTGCCCTCTCTGTCTGAATCTTCTGCCCCCAAAGTAATATCTTGATTTGGGGATGTTTCGGTGCTAGTTTCGCCTGACGGTCTTGGATTTGGATTTGAAAGGATCGACATCCCCGCCAGAATAGTGCTGTGGTGAATTATAGACGAGGTTTTCAGTCCCGTCGCTAATTCCTTATGTAATTCGGCCTTTCGCTGCGATTCTTCAGTATGCTTGAGCTTTGCGAGATGCTTTTCACACGCATAAGCTCTGACTTTCGTCACCTCCTCAACTCTCCATGCAAGTTTTCTCATCCTCCAGCGTCTGTCGCCAGAATTGCTGACGATATTGTCCAATTTCAACTCTACCGGGAACGTAGACTTTGGATAGATGACATTTGGCAATACTGCGCTGGAGGTGACTTCGGTGGGAGGGAACACTCGGAGAGAATTTCTGTCAGGACCTCTCAAGATCAGTCGCGAGATGTTGAGTGGCATGCGTACAGTGGTGGGTTTAGAGAAGTTTGCACTTTTTCCCACGGCAATCAAATCGTATTTTATGTATGAGATCGATTGTGTCGAGCCAAGTTTGGTGGAGGGTGGTAGAGAACCTGGCAAAAGGTGTGAAAATGGATACGCATGGCTGCCTATCATGAAAGATGCAGTTGAGGTGAGAACGTCCCACCGAGCAAGGGTTGTTTTTCGAAGACAACAATCCTTACATGAATTTACTGACGAGGATGGGATACAAAAAGTCTTTGAGTACTTGATGGTCTGAACGAGGGAGAGCGTGACGTTTTCGAGCTCTACCTCTGCAAATGGTGGAGGGTCGATGGATGAGTTGGAAGAGACCGCCGTCAAGGAGTTCTTTGAGATTGTTGGGCCTAGCCTGTCATATTTTGGAGGTTTGATATCCAATGTCAAGATCCCAGAGATTATGGATCCTGTTGACTCGCTGGGATTGCCATACAACACTACCGGAGGTGATTCTAGCGTTATGTTCAAGGAGAATTTCGGAGCAGTTATGCTTGAATGGCTCAGTATACTGGAAGTCGGGCTTACGTGCGAATGCGAGCTAGTAATGCTAGGGGGACTCTGAGTCTGATGTAATACTCGAGAAAGCAACGCCATTTTGTAAAGAGAAGATGAGGTGAGTAGGAGTTCAGACATTGGAGATGAAATTTGTGTGCGACCGTTAGCCACAAACGATGGGGTAACGTGGGACGAGGGGTCTACGCGTAAACTGTGGCAGAAGGGAGTGCGAGTAGCGACGATGCTGAGGGTATGATAATGAGATAATGAGTACCTAATGGTTTGTTTCCTTATAAATCTGTGTCCTTATAAGTTTGTATGCTGGATATATTGAGTCTTGTGGTCTGTGCTAGTGTATCTTATCTTAGTGAGATGGAGTTAGTGAGAATTAACTAGTGAGAATTAACTAGTTAGAGTTAACGAGTGAGAGTTAAATAGTGAGACCAAGTGTGCGAGATGCTGTGCAAATAGAGAGGAATATTAAGATAAATACGCTACGCTCTTAGTTTTATACTTCTATGCATTTAATAGCAGTATCTTGTAGGGGTTTTGGGACTCGGAGTTGACCTCAGTTACGTGCTTGTTGCGTCACCCTGAGGAAGTGGACTCTGTTGTGGTTAATTCCTGGGCTTCTCCGAAAAAATGTTGGTTCGGAGGAGGCCGACGGAACAAACGCCGAAGAACCAGTGGGGGAAGGGACGTTGGAGAATATCACCTTGAGTCAGGAGAGACGTGGCGTAGAGAAGTATACTGGTGAATGTGGTATAGAGATGTACGTGTTAGATAGGGAGTCAAGAAGACAAGTAGTAGTGAGATATTTAGTGAGATAAATAGTGAGACAACAAATAGAGTGATAAATAGTGAGATATAGTGAGATATGTGAGAGAACTAATAGGGGACAACAAGTGGGGCAACTAGTGGGACAACAAGTGTGGCCGAATCGGACAACTTCTACTCTTTTATCGATATCCACACTTGCTCGGAACAGATCGTCTATTGATGAAATCGCCTATTAATGATTATGATAAATATGCTCACCTGACTCCATTTCCATACTTCTGCAATTGTCATGTAAGCTTGCGGCATGGAGGTGTAGACATTTGCTAGAAATCTTGATAAAGAGCAGGAATTACATCAAGAACTACGAAGAATGTTGAACGGAAGTAAATACTTGAGCCATAACTAAATTATCTAATGTGAATAGCTGGTGGAATCATTAGATTCCTGTATATAGTGCTTTTGACTGCAAATCTAAAGGTGAAATGATCTCTTATAACAAGACTTTCAACTTTGGTAACATAACAGAGCTTTATATAGTTATTTGCAAGTCCTACAATATATCCCTGGTATAGTACCTATGCTGATCACCGTTCCGCTAACTAAATAATTCACTCTTCTCATAGTTAAATATTCTCATAGTAAACAATTATCCCACACACGACCCATCATAAAACGCGTTCTCACTATTCAAGTCAAGACCTTCTACTACCCAATCTATGCCTCACTATGTCCCATCACTTAGTATTAGACAATGGTTCATATAGTATCAAAGCTGGTTTCGCCGGTGGAGATGTGGTGAAAATCCAAAACGCCATCACGAAAACAAAAGACGGAATAATACGAATCGGGAACGAGTTCCAGACACATACCAACAACTACTCAGGAATATTGTTCAAAAGACCATTCGAACAAGGACACTTGACGTCATGGGAGACCGAGAAACCAATCTGGGACTATGTTTTCAACAAATTGTCACCAAAAAAAGAACTTGATCCCAGCCAGATCCATTTGACCTTGACAGAGACACCGTTCCAGTTACCTCAGTTATCAACATGTACGGACCAGGTTGTATTTGAAGAGTACGGATTTGGTGATTATTATAGATGTGTAGCGGGAAGTTTGATTCCCTGGGTCATCACGAGTGAAGAGGAACCAGAAACCAAGACTATCAAATCTGAATCAACTAAAAAAGATGATAAAATAGATGATAAAATAGAGACTACTAAGAATACTGATGTGAATTCTGCCAATGGGAATTCCACTAATGACTCTCCTAATGATTCTGAGCCTGACTTCATTTCGGCTCCTCCTGGAGTATCTGATTTCATGTTGGTCATAGATTCCGGTTACAACGCAACATGGATTATACCTATGATATTCCAAACCATACATTGGCCCGGGGTCCGTAAATTACCGGTTGGTGGAAAACTTCTCAACGGTTTATTACGTGAAGTCATCTCGTTTAGACATTATGATGTCAGTGACGAACCCATATTGGTCAACACCATCAAGGAAAGTACGTGTTTCATCGCCAATGACTATTACTCGTCCCTAGCAAACAGACAAAAACTTGCTTGTGAGTTTGTGTTGCCCGATTTCAAAACCACCACTACGGGATTCCTCAAAACAAAAGATACCCCGTTGACTTACGACCAACAGACGTTGAAGTTGGCGGACGAGCGGTTCTCTGTGCCCGAAGCATTCTACCATCCAGAGATTATCTTTGACGGCAACTCTTCCACCGCTTCCAGTACGATCGTCCAGAATACTTCGCTAAAGAACTTGACGGATTTGGTGGTGGAGTCGATTTATGCATGTCCCGAAACCGCAAGACCGTTGTTACTGGCTAACATAAGCTTGGTGGGAGGATCTACGTATTTGCAAAACTTTGAATCGAGATTAGTGCTGGAAATTACCAAGGAATTGCCTCTGCAGTGGTTCGTCAGGATAAGGAAAGGGCCAGAAAATATCAAAAGAGACGAGATAAGCTGGCAAGGTGGAGTCAACTTGACCAGTCAGGACGTTATGAGCAGCATCTCCATCTCGAAGAAGGAATATTTCGAGCATGGTTCTAATTGGTGTCAAAAACAATTTGGGTTTAAGAATGTGTGAGAGAAGTCTCACGAAGAATATGAATAATGTTCTAGTAAGATAAAGTGGTAAAGAGTATAACACTTGTAGTGATGATTTTCTTGTACTGACAATTTGCAGTCTTTGAATCTCACTATTCATCAGCTTCTTATTCTTGAATTCTTTCTAACTTCTAACTTCCAAATCCTAGAAAAAGTGTAATCTATGCTTATTAGTGTAATCTATAAACCAATATATGATAAGTAATCTAGAATTTTGTTTGAGCTAGAGAGTAAGTTCCACTTATTCTATTATTGATTTGGTGGTAATTCGTGGTGTTTTAATGGTGATTCGCTGACTGATAGAAGAATGAATTGTGATTGGTTAACTCTAGACCACTAATTGAATATGTGAAGTTTGGAAACATCTGCGATCCGCTAGTTGTGGGAAATTGTAATCTATAATAATGGTGGTTAAATTGTGATCCTGTGGTGGATAAGTCTCGGTTAAATTCAATCAAATGTTGATAGTTTGATCTCTCAATCAACTCAGTATTTCATTCAACTGGTTGAAGGTCAAATATCTACTCAAGATCAACCAGCCGTACCTGAACCAAACCATCTGACTGAAATGGCCATAACTCATAGCAGCATAACTGACACTCAACATATTCAAATCGGAGTAGAACTTGATGGAAGGGTTCAAGTTCTGGCTGAAGAAACTAATGTTCACGTTGACCAGCAAGTTGCTGAATATCAACTTCGACAACTGGTCCACAAACAACTCTAAATTGGTTAAAAACGTGAAACTGTACTTTTCCCAGAAATTCAACGATTTCAACACGTAGAGCTTGTTGGTAGAGGCCAGGGAGTTACCAGGGACACTGGATATATCTTGCTTCTTGCTCTTGTAGTATGTTCTGAAAAAATTCAAGGTTCCATGGTACAATGAGATATGGTTTGGATGGTTGGAGACTCCATTTTCGTCAAACGTCACCAAAGCCACCGGGCCTGAATGAGAAAGACCAATTATGTCGCCTAGCGCCGATTTTATATCGTTGGAGTCCCATGTTTCATTCATACCGTCCTTGAAGTCTAGAACGGTGACGTCTTCTTTGGAGATGCCCAAAATTTTAGCAGAATGGAAAAGTTCCTGACTTCTAATTCTACCAATGGATTCATCAACCGAGTCACCCGACGAGAAACAGATCAATTTCACTTTGTTGTTGTTCTTGGGCTTTGAAATCTCAAGCAATGACGGTGAGAAGAACATCACTTCATCGTCAGGATGGCCGATTATGAAATAAACGGTACTATTCTGGATCGGCAATGGTGTAGGAGATGTAATTGACGAGTAAGGATACGAAGCCTTTTTGAACTGGTTGGTTTGGATCTGTATGGAACTCCTTTTCATGATCATCTGTGGTAGCACAGTGGAGAGCAAGATCCATATGACAAACGACAAGGAGATCGTCTTCACGATCCAGACTGGTATTTTAAGAACCATTGTAGACACTGGATAGTAGAAGAGAGATGAGTTTGGGGATTTTGATGTAATTGAGTTGTCGAGATTTTGCCGTGACTAGAGATGTTGGGCTGGGGAAAGGTTGGGAAGGAAATGACAGATCATCAGTGCGACACGGAGATGCGACACGTTCCAGACACGTTTCAGACAAGTACGCGACAAAGAACAAAAACGTTTTACGACAGAGAACAATTAACGTTTTGCGACAGAGAACAAAACCGTTTGTGACAGATCACACTAAACGTTTGCGACACATTCCAAACATACTCATGACACATTTTCATCCATATCAATCTGCTTCACCTTCTTTCCAATTTCTTTTTTCTAAATCTCCACTTGATCCTTTACTTCACAATGACCTGTTGAAGAATACTCCAGAAATATTGGGTGAGATAGTTCGAAATCTAAAAGTTGTGAACCTTTCAAATTATCCATAATTTATTTAGAAGAATCCTAATTAATTCACTAATACTTGAAAACATCCACATCTGCTAGTAATCGTTTTCTAATTTAGTTATTGTAAACTCTCTACAATTATATCTTTCTCATAAAGGTGTATCCAGTTTTCCAGACAAGGTCGATGGTGGTGGAGTTTCTGTCCCACCCGAGCTCCTCTTCAAGCAGCGTCAAGTATACGTTCAAGAAATCAACCTTGTCGCCCGTTGCGTCCTTGAAGTTATGGAATCCACTGTATGTGCTCAAATAATCAATAAATGTTGAGAGTGGAATACCTTCCTTCTTCATATCGAGATCGGTGGGGGATGCTTTTCCATTGACGGGGGTAAAGGTGTTGATCTCAATATCTTCATATAAGCTTTTTGGAATATGCAGATTGACCTCGGTACAGAAATTCGTAAGGATGCTTCTTCCAGGCTGTTCCCAGTGGGGACCAATATACTGCGGATCTTCATACACAAGTCTTTGGTAGATTTCAGAAGACTTTTTCAAGAGCGCAGCCTTGTCGCCATTGGAGGGTCCCGAGAAGTCGACAATTATTGGATCTATATAGAAAAAATACGCCAAAGTCCCGCCAGATTTCAACAACTTTGCCGAGTTGGCGAAGAACGAATCATAATCCTTGAACCAATGAATACATTGCGCAGCAGTGAGAAGGTCTACCGAATTTTCCGGAATCTCCCGAGGTTCCTGATAAATAAGATCTTCCACGGCCCCTGATTTGAAGTTGATTCTCGATAAATCGACTACTTCCATCTCCTTGCATCTCTTGGAAACCAACGAATTGGCCGTTTCCACCATCAGCGGAGATAAATCTAGTCCTGTAACACTTTGCGAGAAGTTAAGCAACGGATATGTGGCCACACCGGTTCCACATCCTAAATCAACAGCCTTAGAAATAGGAAGTTTTTCTTTGTTGCCTTTGGTAACATAGTTGGTGAGAATTGTGTAAAAACTCGGAGGATAATGAGGACGAAACGAGTTATAATTGATGGTTTTGAAATTGACCTTGGAGAATGTTGACATTTAGACGTTTTTAGCGTGAGTGATCTAGAGTTGGTATTTTAAAGTTTATTTTCTACACTTTTATGTTGTAGACTTGGCTCTAGCGATTGTTAGCTTCGGACTTTTTAATATATTGCTACGATTGGCCCTTTTTTATATTTTTTCGCGTTGGCAGCTACCCCAGGTTTTTGCCAAGGAGCCGACTCGGAGTCCGGCTCCGAAGTTTCAACGGAATAATATATGCAAGGTTTGTACAATAGGAGGTTTGAATTTTACATAATAAATAAGTGAGACTATTTAGGATACATCCAATCAAAAATGCTCTCGTTCTCATTACTCATATTCTCGGAACCGACCCCTTCGGACATTTGCAAGTCTAAGACGTCACTGGAGTCACTTACGTCACCTAAAAATGGAACCAACCCCAAAGACCCATCAGCTGCAAACTCGTTCATAAACATTTGGCGGCCCATAGTCATTTTGAAGGGGTCGAATTTGAGAATATCGGCCAAGCCCTCGTCATCGATATTCATTTCTGTCTCGGTTTGCATGGGTCCAAAACCCTGGAATGGAAAGTTTTCTCCATCGCTAGAGTCGGAAGAACTCATAGCGACGCTCATTTTGGTGCTAGGAGATGTGGTTTTACTGTTAATCTTGCCTAGAGGACTCTTGTTATAAGTATCGTTACCAAAAGGACCTCGTGATACGGCAGTTTTTGTAATTGGTGATGATACAGACTTCTTCCTGATAGAAGATTTCGTGAAATCAAGCCCCAAAATGCTGAGTATGGATAACTCAATCAACTTCACCGAGTTTCTTGTCAAGCTGCTTGGTATATCATAGCTGCTCTCGATAGTCAAATCTTTAATGGTATCCAACAAGAGTTGTTTCAGACTTTGGTATAAAGAACCACCTCTGATATAATCTAGCGTACCTTTTGCAACCAATAACGAAAATCTGGCTTGTTCTCGAGCAATATTCATTGGAATAGGTAGTAAGTAAGACGATGAATACTTTGCAATGCTTCTCAACACTTCAAGTATTTGAATCGATGCTTGCTGTATCATACTTATACTGGAAACCACGGTAGTGACGTCTTCCTTTCCCTTGTGGAGTTGTTCTTTGATAGAAAGTCCAACATTGTGATGGTTCCCATGTTTCGACATGATTGGCAAGTAGATCAAGATCTTAGCATGGTAATAAAGAAAGATCAAAGTGATTTGTTGCTTATTGTAGTTCTTCCATACTGAATCGCCCACACTGTTGTTGTTGTCTTTCAACGAAAATCCATTAACATCGATCTCGAATTTCAAGTCGGGCGGAAGCTCTCTTCTCCAACAATCAAGCATCCGGTCCCTATGCAAAGCTTTGCCCTGAGAATCGGAGTTTTCGGACCTGGAAAACAAAGAATCGAGAATGTTTCCCAATACTTTACAATACAACATGTATGCCAAGGCGAAATTGGATACCTTACCCACGATAGATAACTTCTGGTCATTAATCATGACAATATTTTCGTTATCAACATCTTCATCGTCATTTTTACCTGAAAACGGCATGGCACATTCTATTTCAAAGTCCTTCAAGAGCCTGGGAATCCCCAAGTTCAAAGAGGAGTAAATGTCCAAACAATACACACACCAGAAGAGAATACGCCTCTCTCCCTGCATAAAGTTCCTCAAGTTGACGTCACCGTTAGTTCCACTAATTCCCAATACTGCTGCTGGACATCTGTGCAATCTCAATTGTTGAGCCATTGTTATGACCCGGCCACGAAGTTCGTAACAAGTATTCACATCTCCAATCACTAAGCAGTATTGTAATGCGAGAGACAACACTTGAAGAGACTGAATAGAACAGAACTTGGTGATAATACAATTTGGCTTGATAAACTCGTGGATAAGGTAGTCATAGTGATTGAGATACGACACATATTTGCCCACAATCTCATCGCTAGTGTTCTTAGACGACATGTGGCTATGTTTGTTTGATAACAAACTCAAACTCAAGATTAGAACCATGATGGCACCAAAGTTCTCAATCAGCTCATACGACGACTCGGTTTCTGCTGTGCCTGGGTATACACCCAGTTCCAAGATATCTGTCAACTTCACGTAGTTCTTGAGGAAAGAGTTCTTGTCGATAATTGGAAGAACATTTCTCCATTCTTGAATATAGACAGTAATAAGGTGGTCAAGATCCATTCTGGAAGTAGGCAAGTTGATAAGTTCTCGTATGAAAAGCGTGGCCTCTGTCTCACTGAGTTTGTGCGTGTCAGTCCTGTTCATGACCATTTTCATCAACACATCCTTGCTCTGCTTGGGAAGATCGTTACTTCCCGGTTCGTTGGCAGTTTCCTTAAGCGAAGCAAATGAATTTGCTGTCAAAATCGCGGCTTTTGACCTATAACCATGTACTTGACAGATCCGGGCCAAAAGCGTAGGGATGAAAAGAGTTTCTTCTGTACTTCTAGGCATGGATATCGCAACCAATGACGTTAGAAGTTCTTGCTTGGTACTGACATTTTCAAGTTGTTCTTGTTGCTGTTGAAAGACTTTATTTTTTTGCATCTGGGCAATAGCAGTGGCAGCAGCAAATGCTCCTGGCGCAGGTTTCACCTCTCGATTGGAGAAATTGAATTGTTTGGGGTTCCTAAGATTCGTAGGTGCATCTGTGGTCAATAAGAAATCTTCGGCACTGAGCAAACTATAATTATCTTCATCGTCACTAAGATTTATTGAGCCTGCAATGGAGACATTTCGATCTGGACCATCGAACACCGAACCGATCAAAGAAACAGGTCGTTCGTGAACAGCATTAGGATTCGAACATCCACACGGACAGTTGGACTTGTGCACGGTATTTTCGCTTTCCAAAAGACTTAGGTTAGAGGAGGTGATTTGCTGTCTACTTGAAGACTCACTGCTCTCGATCTCCGCTTCCTCCGCAGCAGGCTTGTTTAATAGGTCCAACTGTTCATCTCGGATATCCAATAAACCCACCAACTTTTTATTCTCAGTTTCCAATTGTCGTATTCTTTCCTCTAAAGTTTCGGTATATCCCTTTGGAAATGCTCTTCTCGAGAGCTTATCAGACACAATACACTCGAAACCGACCGAGGCACATCCCGAACATGGACTTTTCCCGTCACACTTTGTCTTCTTGGCCCGACACCGATCACAGGCCTGGGCGACCCTTTCATTTGTCGTTCCTGGTGCCTTAATCGTCTTCGTATTAGTACCTGACCTTGCAGTTTTCTTGACTTTTGTATATGCCTTGGGCCTCGTAGACTCATTAGGATCCACCAAAGATTGGAGTCCAAACTCCAGATACTCTGATTTCACTGACATGAGTTCTAGAATATATAATTATCAAGCAGTAATCAACACGGAATCGAGAGTTCACGGTTCTTTAATATCTCAGTAATATCTCAGTAATATCTTGATGGAATTCGATTGACTCACAATCGCAGTTTTCCCCAGTTAAACTATAATCAAATCGAGCGTCACACGACCAAATATGATAAAGGTTTTAACTCCACGAATGATTGGATGGTAGTGAGTCAGATGATAAAACGGGAATTTGGACAAGGAGATGCGCCCCTGTTGGCGGCTGAAAAGAGGACCAAAATGAGTAGATTAAATGGAGTTAAGAACAGTGATGGTCCGAGGGCGGGGCGAGATAAATCGATTAAAATGAAGAACGAAGAAATCAATGAAATCAACGACAAAACCAACGAAACTAACGAAATTAACGTTAAAAAAGAACCGAGTGTCAAGGATGAATTCGAAAATCTTCGCCCTATTGATCATATCAAAATAGAAATCGAAGAGCCTCCTAATGTGTTCGTTAAGGTGGGCCAGGACGAGATGACTTCCAACGCTCCAAATAACTGGATCGACATTTATAACCAAGTGGTGGCGATGAGAAGCAAATTTATGGCTCCGGTGGATACTCAGGGATGCGAGAGGATGCCAAACACTATCAACAAAGGCGTGAGGACCACAAATCCTCGCGTGTACCGGTTCCAGTTGTTGATTTCGCTCATGCTTTCATCGCAAACCAAGGATGAGGTCAACTTTGACGCAATGTACAAGTTCCATAATGGACTATTGGCTAAGAATCCAGACGGACTATGTCTAGAGGCCGTTCTAGAACTTTCAGAGGCAGAAATCGACCATTATATCTGTAAGGTGGGGTTTCATAACCGAAAATCAGTTTACATCAAAAAGTCTTGCGAGTTGTTGAGAGACAACTTCGGTGGTGATATTCCCCAGACTATCGAGGAAATAGTGACGCTTCCCGGGGTGGGTCCCAAAATGGGCTACCTACTCCTACAAAGCGGATGGAACATCAACTCTGGTATAGGAGTGGATGTCCATCTCCATAGACTAGCACAACTTTGGGGCTGGACATCCAAAAATGCAAAGACTCCTGAACATACCAGGCTAGAATTGGAAAGCTGGTTGCCCCACAAGTACTGGTCAGATATAAACCCACTTCTTGTAGGATTTGGACAAGCGATCTGTGTTCCAAGAGCCAGCAACTGTGACATTTGTTACTTGGCTCGAAGTGGATCCTGTAAAGCTTCCAACAAGAAGTTGATGAAACCTTTAGACGATCAAAGAATTGCAAAACTTAGCAAGCAGAGAGCCGATTTGTCTCGTTTACTACTTGAATTCTTATAGTCTCGAATAGACGTCTAGAATTAATTTCTACAGTTGGGTCAAAAAAAGGAGTTTACTTAATCATATAAATAATGTATATAAATTACTTTTTCAAGTAACCACCCTGTTCACAAAGAGAATGGAATATTCCGTCCTTGTTTTTCAATAAGTTTTCTGGAGTGTCGAACTCTGCAACTTGACCCTTGTCCAAAACCAAGACTCTATCACTGTCCATGATTGTGTCCAATCTATGCGCAATTGTTAAGATAGTCTTGTCTTTGAATTGGGAACGTATAGTTTCTTGAATGATCTTGTCAGTTTGTACATCAACAGAAGCCGTAGCTTCGTCTAAAATCAAAATTTTGCACGACTCGTTCAACAACGCTCTGGCAAGACACAACAATTGTTTTTGGCCAGCAGACAAGTTCGATCCACCTTCTTCGATTTTGGCGTCGAGACCAACAAGCGTTGGCAACGAATCTGGATCTTTGCTGTTTTCCTTTTCCTTCTCAGTTGGCTCAGTCTTCATCCTTTCCACATGCGATTTCAAATGGGCAAGATCTAATACATGCCACAATTGCTCGTCGGTATAGTTATTGAAGGGATCCAAGTTTTCTCTTACAGGAGCCTTGAAGGTGTGTGCTTCTTGTGGAATGATGTTCAACTTGTGTCTCAAATCGAAAAGACCAATATCACTTGTATTCACACCGTCAATCTCAATGTGACCACCTGTGGACTCGATGATTCTGAACAATGCCAACGTCAACGAAGATTTACCGGCACCAGTTCTTCCAACGATACCAATCTTCTCTTGTGATTTTACAGTGAAGTCTATTCCTCTCAAGACTGGGTCCAAATTCTCCCTGTACTTTGTAGAATAGTTCTTGAATGAGATTTCACCTCGTTGTGGCCAGTCGGCAGGAGGTTTGGTTGCTTCAATTACCATTTCAGCTTCAGGCTTCAATGCAAAGTACTCAGCGAGTCTTTCAATGGCAACAGATTTACTCTCAACTTCTGCCCATAACCTAATAATAGCATTCAAAATAGACGTAACATTTAATGCAAACGTCATGATGAACCCAAGCATTGCTGAATTCAATGGTTTCTTGGTGAATAAAGTACCAATTGCCATCATAGCAGTTCCAAACATAATTGTCGCCGAAATGAATTGCAATCTAATAGAAAGCCATCTTCTACAAGCTTGCGTCACAACACCAACCAAAATATTAGTGTCAATGACCTGCAGACTCTTGTAGTTAAATCTAGGACCTTGGTCATAGGCTTTAATGGTATCAACTCCATTGATAGCTTCCTGAATAGTTGACAAAATAGGACTCTTTGTAGTTTTGGACAATCTCGCCAATTGTCTAGATGCTGGAATGAAATACAATCTAAAGTGATTGTAGAATACCAACAAACCCAAAATCACAATAAGCATAGGAGGCAAGGTGTAAACAATCACCACAAACGTAGAAAGACCACTCAAAGTCAAGGTCAAGAAATAAATGTAAATCCATGGCAACTCAGTGTCAAGACAACTGACATCGTCGGTAAATCTATTCAAAATTCTACCAATTGGAGTAGTCTCGAAAAATGACATTGGAGACCGCAATACAGCTCTGGCCAACTTGTTGTGGAAGTAAGCAGCACCCTTGATAATACACAAAGTCCAAACGATAAAAGCAGATATCAATACCAAAGCACCTCCGATAAATCCACATGAAGCATAAAGAGTCAAGAAAAGTTTAGCATTCACAGTTTTACCTTGTGCTTCATTTTGTTGCGACCAATATGTTAAAATATACTTTTCACCCACACCTGTCACAACAGTTCCAAGCGTCAAAATAATGTAGATGATCACATATTTGTAGTTACAAGCCATGAAATATTCTTTCAAATGAGAGAACTTGACTCTACCCTTTTCTGTGGTTTCTACAGTTAAACCTGTTCTTTTGACATCTGGATCACCTTCATCGTTGAATTCGTAGACGTGTGAATATGAGGCGACACTGGCCCGTCTTTGGAAGACCTCGACTTCGCGAGCAACTTCAATAGCCTTGGCTTCCAAAGCTGTAAACTCGGCGACTTCGTCAGAAGAACCGGTTACCGATTCAGCATGTTCTTCGGAGGTAACGATAGACAATGGTTCTCCTTCATCTTTCTTACTACCAAATTCTTCAATCAATGTTGCTAAATCAGACTTTCTAGATGTGACTTCCTCAAAGTTTCCACTTTCAGCAATCGATCCGTTCTTCAACAAGAAAATTTTACTTGCATCATGCAAGACTGTAACAGAATTGGTCGCCAAAATCTTAGTCTTTGTACCAATGATACCATTCTTGCTCAAAACATTCTTAATGATGTTTTTGCCGACATGTGAGTCAACAGCAGATAAAATATCGTCCAATAAATAGATGTCAGCTCTACTGTAAACAGCTCTGGCCAACGAAATTCTAGCTTTTTGTCCACCACTCAAAGAAATACCCTTCTCTCCTACAACGGTTTTATCACCATCTGGAAGAGAAGAGAAGTCAGAGAGTAACTCACAAGCATCCACCGTTCGTTTGTAGAATTCGGGATCGTGTTTGTAACCGAATAAAATGTTTTCTTTAATAGTTGCATTCAAAATCCATGGAGATTGTGCACAGTATGCAATAGAACCATTAATTTTAACACTTGGTATGGCGACATCGTTGTCATCGCTGTAGCCAGTAGTAGAAATTGGAAGTTCTCCCAATATAGATTTGATCAAAGTAGATTTTCCACTTCCAACTCTACCAACGACACAAGTCAATTCACCGTAAGATGCTTCAAAGTTGATATCCTTTAAAGCGGTATTGGATTTATCTTTAGATGCCTCAACCTGTTCTTCTTCATCCTTGAATTCGGTAGTGCTTTCCTTACTAGACCACAAGAAGGTAGCATTTTTTATTTCGACAGCGAAATCGGAATTTGAATCCAAATCACTAGATCTTCTAATTAATCCATTTTGATCATCACTGATTTCATCCAATAAGAGAAAATCTCTAATTCTCTTGAAAGAAGCAATCGCCTCTATAGTCGAAGAGATGAAATGCGGCAACATCAAAATAGCATCTGTTAACAAATCAAATAATGTCAAAGCAGGGAAAACGAGATCAGGAGTCAAAGGAACATCATAAATGACAGCAAAAGTGGTATATGTTGCACAACTGACAATGAATGGAACACACGACCAAATAAACGTGGCAAAAGCATTGAAGATACCAATGCGTTCAACCTTTTTTAATTCTTTGTCATTTCTAATGACATCCAATTTTTTCAACATAGGAGCTTCCCAAGAATAGAGCTTGATACTTTTGATGGAAGTCAAGATCTCGTTAGTTAAACTAGTTCTTTGATCCTTGAATTCCATCAATTCTGTGTACAATGGGTAGATGGCAGCACTGATTTTGGAAATACCCGGAATCAAAATAACCGCAGTGAGAATACCACCCCACGTAGCAGCTCCCAATAATCTGTACAATGCTATCATACTAATGGCTACTTTAGCAGGAGCTGAGAAGAAATCTTGAATACTGGAACTGAACCACTTGATGGTTTCAGTATCAACGGTGATATGATTAATAATATCACCAGTAGACTTATTCTTTCTTGATTCTGGGGTCAATTTCAGAGCTTTTCTGTAGACCAAAGAAGTCAAACCAGATTCAATGAAATATACAATCTTAAATTGGTAAGTAAACCCTTGATTGAAGCAAATGAACTTTGTAATAGAAAGAGAATACATGACAACGGCAATAAAGATACCAATGATAACAGGAGGAGACGTCTCGTTTGAATTGGATTTGGTAAAGAAGAAAATCAACTCTCTCAACAAAAATGGTTGACAAAACAGCAATACTGTGTCTACCATTTCGTAAGCAAGACTCAATACGAAGTACCACCAAACAGAACCAAAAACAGCGTTGAAAATTGATGGAATAACCTTATTAGGTTCCTTTCTGAACCAGCCTCTCTTTGCATTTTTGTTATGCAATTGAGCATTTTGGACTTTAGCATTCCAATTCTTAGACAAGCTACCGAGAGTAACATCACAAACCAATTCGTCTGCAATTTCAGGAAGATCCTTTTTAGTCACGTCTTCAGTTTTGTAAATATGCTTGATCAATGGTTCGATCCAACTGAAAGTAAGGTACGAAAACAAGTTGATGGTATCTAAAGGCTTGACATTAGTAGTGTCAAGCTGGGTTTTAAAAAAGGCCATTTCCAGAATTGCAATATAAAGATTGTTCACGAAAATTAACACCTCAACTACCAAAGAAGCCGGATTCTTGTTATAAATAACATGGCTAGAAAAAACGTCTTGGAAAAGAACCACCAAAGTGATTTCAAAGTTCAAAGTCCAATAAACTAACACAGAAGCTAAGGGAATCAACGATTTCTTAGGTTCGATATAATGCAAAGGAAACAAAATCACAAGCAATGAGGCACCATAGAAGTTTAAAGTAGGTTCGTGGCTCAATTGCGCTAACGTGAGGTAAAGAATTGCTTGTAATCCAACAAGAAATACTTTAACAATTTGGGAGAATCCAGTTGGGCTTGACGAGAAGGACTTTTTCATCCACAATTTCATGAATTGATAAAGCACAAATAACAAGACCACAGCGTTGAGATAGAAACTTACCAGTTTCACAAACAAGGGATTCAAAGAGTTATTGGTTGGAGAATATAAAGGGGTCCAAGGAGAAACAGTCGAGTTGCCTCCAAAAGATATAGGAGAATTGACTGATTGTAAACCAAACGATTGTTCAACAGGAGCACCACCTAGCAAGTGAAGTACCGACTCCGGCGTGAATACCGATAGTAGAGTAGCTTTGAATTCCAACATTGTCTGCTAAAAGTATCTTTCGATGTGCCTGAAGGAACTTCAATTATATATATGTCTAGAAAATTGATTCTGCATCGCGATAGATGGCGCGGCACCGAAGATACTCTTTTGGCAGGTGGCAAACCTTTACAAGCCATGGGAAGGAATGGCGTAATATGATTGGCAGAGAAACGCGTGGGACGTGGTTAGTTCTATTGTCTATTTATCATTCTTTGTTTTTATTGGTTGAACTACATTTATAAATAAACCCTATCGTAAAGTATGGCTATGAATTCGCACCTATTTCCGTTTAATAGTCAGAATACAAATATGGTTCTTCGGCCGAGTTATAACGACATATATTTAGGGTGAGTCACAATATCCCCTCTCATTAAGAATACAATTCACTGATAACGTACGGCCCCAATTTCAAACCATGGGTATTATACAAACCTAGATGCGAAAACGAGTGGCTACATGTAGGTCTGGACAACTTATTTAGGAAACACAAGATAACGAAGTTGTTTAAAAAGGATCAAAACTGGTACACTAAACTGACGACTTTGGTTCGGAAAATATACCACCCAAGCCACAACTACTATGTGATAAGTCCGAATAGTTCATAACACTTGTTAATTGGAGTATATCTGTTATACGAGTGATAGCTATAGGAAAGTAACCAAAATCTCCGCAACACACGCATTTGACATTTTTCGATAACAAAATGTTATTTTAAGGGCTGACTATGCTAACAACCACTAACTGGCATACTGCAGCGAATATACTAACCCCCGGTTTGCGAAGAAGTCGAAATGTGATCCATTTCAGAAATGTCAGAAACGTGATACATGAAAGAAATGTCAGAAGCGTGATCCATGTCAGAAATGTGTCAGATAGTTCTGCTCCTCCAGTGCTACCTCCAAAAGATTTCGATGCCACCAAGTATCGAAGGTGGGTGCAATTGAGCAATCCAAAGGATCTGAACGATACCTTCACTCTAATGACTTTCAACCTCCTCTCGCGGCATTATATGTGGAAACAAGTGTTTGGATATTTGCGGCCAGATTATCTCAAATGGACCAACTACCGTTTTCCACTCTTGAACCAAACTATCAAACAGTTCAATTGTGACCTCATGTGTTTCCAGGAAATGGAGTATTTCATGTATGAACATCACTGGAAACATCAGTTTCCAGATTCATCGTACAAAAGCTATTTTGTCAAGAAACCTCTTCCCCCATACTGGGACGATGCTCCCTGTGATTTTATAGACGGGGTGGGAATATTTGTCAATACAGCGCGGTTTGATGTGGTGGATGAATTACACGTAAACTTCGGAGAATATATACTCCAAAACATGCATGATTTCCAGTATACTAAGGATTTGGAAACCAGGGTTATACCTCGAAATACCGTGGCCTTAATCTTGAAGTTATATGATAAAGTAGCAAAAAAATTCACTTATGTTACTAACACCCATTTGTATTGGTCACCAAAGTTCAATGACGTCAAACTATTGCAGATCAAGCTTCTCTTGAATATTCTAGACGATTTTATTGATGAGGTTGACCCGCGGTTGATAATATTGGGAGACTTGAATTCGAAGCCAGATTCAAATGTGTATAAGTTGTTGAATATAAACAGTTCTTGTGATATTGACACCATACACGAAGGTAGCTATTTGGACCCAACCATTCCCAAAGAAAAAGTGTCTATAAAAATCCATGAATGCTCAGAATTTGAAGGTTTGGATTATGGCTCAAATAACCAATTAATAAGCAAGTATAACGAAATCAATAATCCTTATGACCTTGTCAATATTTATCAAACCTTGATCAACCTGAACAAGCTAACATTCACAACTTATACAAGAAGTCTAAATATGGTGGTGGACCATATTTTCATAAGCAAACATCATTTCAGGCCCATAAAAATCTTGAGTGAAGTAGATAATAGTTACTGTGAAAGCTGTATAGTTAAAGGGTTTCCAAACGAACAATTTCCATCTGATCATATTCCACTTGTGGCAGAAATTGGTTATAAAAGTACTTAACCTCGAGAATTATCATTATCTAGCCAACTCAAGCATAGCTAATGATTAAATAAAAACATAAAAAACATCTTAATGATATATATAACAAGTATGGCCGATATTGCATCTTCTGAACTTCGATATTACGTCAACATCTCGTGATATTTCTGATATTTCTGATATTTCGCCTATCTAAAGTCGGTATGTTAATCTCCATAGTGACTCAGTACGTCAATTAAATTTACCAAAGCATAAATTAAACATCACATCTAATTCTTATTACTCTCAAATTATATAATTAACTCATTTTCAATCTTAATTTACCCAGATATACCTTGTTAAGCTACTTTGCAGCCATACATTAGGCCTTACAAAGATCTAGTTAGTCGTGCGCACGCGAAAATCCGTTGACCACGAAAAATCTTCCCTTTCAGTGACAACTCTACAATCATCAACATATCGAAAAGACCCCTAGAAATCTTAGAGACAAGAAATACAGCGCCAACTTTAAGAGTATTATTAGAAGCAAGAGAAAGTGTTTAAGCATCTAAGAACATATTCTATACGCATACTATTTCCATCAGCAAAGACGCATCATTCTTGTTCGCATAGCATACTAGAAGTTGTAAATTTGCCATCAATCAGATCGTAGTTGTTTGATGAAAAGTTCATACGTATGGATCTTTTAGTTTCTTGAATACAATCTTCTTATCCATAACAAACGTATGATTATCAATTCAAAGTACCAACAGCAGGGTCAAGTTCAGGGACAACCGATCCAAGCCCAACAAATTTTATTACAACAATTACTGCAAGGACAATCCCAGCCACTGCAACCATCAACAAATACTCTCACTGCGGGACAGTTTAACCAAAATGACTCTTATAATGAAAATTTGAACCAGAACTTGTACCAGAATAACTATCAGAGACAACCACTTTTGCAACAGCAGCAGCAACAACAGCAGCAACAACAGCAGCAACAGCAGCAACAGCAGCAACAGCAACAACAGCAACAGCAACAACAACAACAACAACAACAACAACAACAACAACAACAATTCTTCCCGCAATTTCAACAAACCCAGCAGAACCAGTCTAACCTGTTGCAGCAGCCATATCAATCGCAGCCACAGCAACAGCAGCAACAACAACAACAACAACAACAGCAGCAACAATCTCAATTACAGCTGCAACAATCTCAATTACAGCTGCAATACCAACCTCTGCAACCTCAGCAGATTCCACGCCAACCACCGCATCTCCAACAGGTCCATCAACAACAATTCTATAACCAACAAGTTGCTGCTATCCACACTCAGCATCAACAGCAACAAGCCCCTCCTGCTCAGAAACTCAATTCCATCAATGTTGAAAACTCCAACTCGGTGTTTTGGCAACATCAACAACATTTGTGCCAACTATCTCGCTCAGCCAACGTTCCACACTTCTACGCTAGACAATACGCGTCAAACTCAAGAAAGAACAAGAACCCATACAGTGATGTAAAGTCCATTAATTTGATTGATGCTACCAAATCGATCATTTCAACTTTGGAAGAACAAGAAAAGGCAAAGAAGGCAAACAACCCAGCAGGAACTGTCACTACCCCAACCACAAGTTCTGCGTTATTGCACAACAAGAAGTTGGCTAATGATCTAGATGATGACCACATACAAGAAGAACAAAGAATGAGACAAAAGACTCAGGGTAAACAGTTGTGGTGTCAGTTGGATTTGAGTGGCCAGGGCTTGATCAACTTGGCACCAAAATTGTTCCAATATGATTTCTTGGAATCTTTGTATTTGAACAACAATAAATTGAGTGTAATTCCTCCAATAATCAAAAAGTTGAGAGGATTGAGAACATTGGACTTGTCTCATAATAGAATCAACGAGGTTCCTCCCGAACTTGGATTATGCTTCAACTTGAGATACCTTTATCTTTTTGATAACAACATCAAAACTTTACCAACTGAGTTTGGGAACTTGATTGAATTGTTGTTCTTAGGAATTGAAGGAAACCCCGTAGATTTGAAAATCGCCAATTTGTTATCTGAAAAAGGAACCAAAGAATTGATTGCACACTTGAGAGACACCAAAACTTCCTTAACTCCTAAACCTCGTCCTTGGTTACTTTTGGAAGATGACGGTGAAGTGATAGATCCTACGGCGCATCCAGAAGCATACCAAAACGAAACTAACGGAAGTGATAGTTTTACAATGACTTCTTACAACACGTTGTGTCAACATTACGCTACTCCAAAGATGTACAAGTACACGCCATCGTGGGCCTTAAGCTGGGAATTTAGAAGAAAAGCCTTGCACGAATTAATCGTCAGTTATAATAGTGACGTTGTATGTATGCAAGAAGTCGAAACCAGGACTTTCCATGAGTTCTGGGTTCCAGTTATGACCGAGCGTGGATACAAGGGTATCTTCTTCAACAAGACCAGATCCAAGACCATGGGAGAAGCTGACTCCAAGAAGGTTGATGGTTGTGCAACGTTTTACAAGACTAAGAAATTCAACTTAATTCAAAAGCAGAATTTCGAATACAATAGTGTTTGTATGGGTTCTGAAAAGTATAAGAAGACCAAGGATTTGTTCAACAGATTCATGAACAAAGACAACATCGCTTTAATCACTTTATTGGAACATATTGAAAGTGGTGAGAAGATCACAATCGCCAACACTCATTTGCATTGGGATCCCGCTTTCAACGATGTCAAAACTTTGCAAGTTGGTATCTTATTAGAAGAGTTGCAGACCATTTTGAAGAAGTTCCACCATACGTCATCTAACGAAGAAGTTAAGAACTCCTCGTTGATCATCTGTGGTGATTTCAACTCCGTCAAGGACAGTGCCGTATATCAGTTATTTGCAACTGGAGCAGTTTCGAAGCATTCAGAATTGGATGGAAGAGACTACGGAAAGTTCACCGACGAGGGATTCCGCCACAACTTCAAATTGAAATCTGCCTACGATAATATTGGCGAATTACCCTTCACCAACTTGTCGCCTACATTTACTGAAGTCATCGATTATATTTGGTACTCGACCTCTACGTTCCAAGTTAAGGGCTTGTTGGGTAAGGTTGATGAAGAATATGCTAGCCATTGCATTGGATTCCCTGATGCACACTTCCCATCTGATCATATTCCTTTAGTTACCAAATTTCAAATTAAGAAAAGTGGGGCCAAGAAGCCTGATTTCAAGCCTGATTTCAAGTCTGGCCCTTCAAGAAAGACTTAATGCCCCATATTATAGAAACTCCCATTTCATTCTTTTACTATTAGCTGTACATTATTTCCTACAGACGTTCTCTGTATCTTTGTCTTTTTGATAGTTTCCAACTATTAGTTATGTTTCGTTACTGATATTCATTGCAATTTATTATATAGTAGAGAGCACCTGTAAAGTAGATTGGAACTGACGCAGTTTAGTTAATAGTTATCGTGTCTAGCTTACTGCAACGTTGCATTTTACACCACGCGATGCTTATCTAAGCGAATTATGCAGGTATACTCCGAAATTTCAACCGCCGTTGTCCGAAGATTTAAAGAACACGAAGTTAATCAAATCTCACCAATTCTGCTCTTAGTCAACATACCAATGTCGTATTTAATTCCTACTCAAAACGATTACGAAGACGCCCACTCCGGCCTTGAACAAGAGGTCGAGTACAGACAAGTATTCGAAAACAAGAAAAATGACAAAGATTCCAAGGGAAACTGGAAGTATCCATGGACCTTCGAAGTCATAAACGGTTTCTTTAAGCAATCTGAGGCCAGTACTGACGATCTCAAGTTCAACTATGCCCTAGATAACTTTGGAAGATTGCTCGAGTGGAAAGATATAATCTCAAACTTACAGTCTTTGAACGAGAACGCCAAAGAAAACGAATCGTACAAGTTGATCTTCTTTGCCAGACATGGACAAGGATTCCACAACGTCTGTGTGAATACTTATGGCATCGAAGCTTGGAATACCAAATGGCATTCGATGGAAACAGATGGTATCAACACGTGGGCACCGGACCCTATGTTGACAGAGTTAGGAATCAAACAGGCCAAGGAGAACAACCAGGCATGGAAGCAACAGATGGACCTCGGTGCTCCGATGCCTAGCAAGTTCTACGTCTCTCCATTACAACGTTCTAGTCATACTTTGGTACATACATGGAACGGCTTGAAGCCCGACACCTTAAGACCCATCGTTGTCGAGTCTATTCGTGAAACCATCGGATCCAACTTATGCGACAAGAGATCTACCAAGACAGTTATTGACCAAAGGTTCGGTGGTAACGGCTTTATTACCGATCAGATCACGGAAGAAGACGAATTATTCACCGAAAGAAGAGAAACCATGGTGGAACAAAGTCTCAGAGTGAATGAGTTTCTCCAATCACTTTTTGAAGAGGATGTAGAATCTAACCAGGTTGAAAAGAAAAAGGTTTTAGAAAACACATTTATCTCCACGACCTCTCACGCTGGTACCATTAGATGTTTTGTGAATGTCCTCGGCCATAGACATTTCACTATTTCCACTGGTGGAATGATTCCAATAGTTGTCAAAGCCACTAGAAAGTTATAGGCCAAGAGGAATACTGATTAAGACTAGAGAAGAGTAGAGAAGTGTAGAGTGGATACTAGAGTATTAGAAATTTAGACTAGATAAGCCAATAAAAGTGTATTAGAAGCAATTTGATATAAATATACTGAGATCTTGAAGTTTTAAGGAATTCCGATAGAGAACTTATGAATTTGGACAACCATACTGAGGAATTCTCTATCACAAACAAGATTTCTCAGGGTTATAGTGAAATCATTGTATAATTGGGCTATTTACTAGACATCTACGAGATATTTAGATATGACTAGGAATACTAGAGGTTTAACCAGATATATACATAGAAAATTAGACACTTCTTCAGGGAGATAACTAGACACATTTCCCGAGATATACTTAAAAATCTTGAGACATTTTCTAAAAATACATTGAGACTTTAGTAGGTAGTTACGAGAGATATAACTAGATTCTAAAGACATTACTAGACATTTACTGGAGATATATCTAGTAAATGTCTAGTAGTGTACAGAGACACCATTAGATATCTTTAGATATCTTTAGACATCTTTAGACATCTTTAAAGACACACAAGCCTTCACTAACCATCACTAGACTCTACTAGACTAACTATCACGCTTATATAATCATCTTATATACAGGACATGTACCCCAGCAATCTCCAGACCATCCGACCTTTTGAAGCACATTTGGCCCAGAAACCACTCCCAACTATCCCGACCATCTAACCATTTGGTTCTAGCCTCCCTATTAACCATTTTCCAGCACCATAATCGGCGTGGCAGAGGCCCGGCAAAATTGCTTTGACAAACTTTATTTCCTAATACGGGAAAGAGCAACTGGCTGTAAAAATATGTTTACTGATCCAAACCTCTTTAGTTCTAGACAACACAATACTTAACAGCGGCTATATAGTATTGGATATTTCTGGGATTTTCGATTTCTGAATACTAGAGCGAATATTATGCATAGATGTAATATATTGATGTTGCCGTTATTGTTGTTACTATCGCTAATATCTCCAGTATATGGTTTCAAATGGCCCTGGGAGAGTGATTCGAGTCTGAGTACTCCTAATTCTAGCCAGGTGTCTGAGCTGGCTACCAGTATCGCGGCATCGTCTTCTTCAGAATCAATGAATCCATACACTCCATTTTATACCACTTGTCCTGACCATGATCTTGTTCGAAACGCTGGAAATATCAGTCAGATGGAGGCAGAGTATGTTGTCAAACGTCAAGAGAAAACTAATAAGAACTTGATCACCTTCTTGGGCAAACAGGCTAATCTCAGTGATTTTGATGCTGAGAAGTTCATCACTGATTATTCTGATTCCCATAATATCTCTATTGGACTTGCATTTAGTGGAGGGGGATATCGGGCGATGTTAAACGGAGCCGGACAATTATTAGGGTTGGATGATAGATATGACGAATCCGTGAAAAGCGGGTTAGGAGGCTTATTACAATCTTCGTCGTACATTTCGGGTTTGTCGGGAGGTAGCTGGCTAGTTGGACTGATGGTTTTGAATGACTGGATCTCTGTCGCAGATATCGTCGATAATAATATCGATATCTGGAAGTTGGACGATTCCATCTTCAACCCCAACGGTATCAATGTTATCAAGACTTTGCTGTATTATAAAAGAATGGGCACTGCAATCTCGTCTAAAGATGATGCTGGGTTTAATACTTCCATCACTGACATCTGGGGAAGAGCACTCTCTCAACAATTTCTCGAGTCTAACGATGGAGGTGAAAATATGACGTGGTCAGGCATTCGTGACTTAAATAGCTTCAAAGATCATGATATGCCTTTTCCCATAGTTGTGGCAGACGGTAGAACTCCAGGAACATATATCATTGATCTGAACTCTACAGTATTCGAAATCAATCCTTATGAACTTGGTTCGTGGGATCCTTCATTGGCTAGTTTTGGTGATGTCAAGTATGTTGGTTCACCACTTAATGCAGGTATCGTCGATGATTCAAACAGATGTATTGTCAATTTCGATAATGCTGGCTTTATCATGGGTACATCTTCATCCCTCTTTAACCAAGCACTTTTGCGAATCCCCGGAACCGACCTCAATGGTGCCATCAAGGCTGTTCTCCGTGGAATCTTGGGTACGTTGAGTTACCAGTCCGAAGACATTGCTGCTTATAGTCCTAACCCGTTCTACAAGTATGGGAGTGCAGGAATCCAATCTATAGTAGATAACACTACTTTATTCTTGGTTGATGGTGGAGAAGATAGTCAAAACGTTCCATTCTATCCTTTGATTCAACAGGCTCGTAATGTGGATATTATATTTGGATTTGATAACTCTGCCGATCTGGACAAATGGCCAAACGGTTCCTCTATCTGGCACACGTACAACCGTCAATTTTCTAAACAAGGAAAAGGAACTCCTTTCCCATATGTTCCAGATATAGAAGAGTTTACAGACAAAAAGATGCACGAAGAACCAGTATTCTTTGGGTGTGATGCACGAAACTTATCAACATTAATAGACTTTCATCAGAACAAAGATATCAACGAGACCGATATCCCACTTGTTGTATTGCTTTCCAATAATAGACGTTCCTACGATGCGAATACCTCGACTTATAAGATGTCATATGACCAGGACGAGAAAATGAGCTTGATTCGAAACGGATTTGAGGTTTCCACGAGCTCGAACTTGACTGATGACAAGAATTGGGCAACTTGTGTTGGCTGTGCTATCATCAGAAGATCTCAAGAAAGGCTCGGACTTGAACAGTCTGACGAGTGCAAAAAGTGCTTTGACAAGTATTGTTGGAGTGGAAATACCGCCTCAACTAGTTCTAGTTCGGGTTCTGGCTCTTCTGGCTCTTCGGGTTCTGATTCAGGCTCGTCAGACTCCTCCTCTCGTTCGTCAACCTCATCGACATCAAAACCATCTAGTTCTTCTTCGAGTAAACCTAAGAACAGTTCTGCTTCTACAATGTCGGGTGGAATAATCTCACTTGTGATATCCATGTTTTCATTAAGTATCTTGTTCTATTAGTCCACCTTGTTAGCACTCACGATTCTGCGAAAATCAATTTTGCACCCAAATATGAGACATCTGAAATGTTCATATCTCAAAAGAATGTATATAAATCGAAGTAAGTATCCTTAATATAATGAGAAATACCCAGAGTAAAGATCTGAGTCTGATATTGACACTCCAGAGCCTTAAATATAGTACAAATGAAACACTTTTGCATAACTTGATAGAGTCTAGGTGGTCTATAATGCAAAATAAAATATTTCCATAGGCCATACCCTACTCAAAAATGTCTTATCTTGTGATTCCCTTTCTCCTGATTACACTACTAGCACTATATATCCCTGTAATACATCTTCATCCTTATAATTCATATTCATTCTTCTTTACATGTACTTGGTTGCAAATCACGTGCCCTCGCTCACGTTCATCCCATCGCAAAAATTTACCTCTGAAAAAAATACACTTACATAGATAGATCTAAAACACAACTCATTAACGAACAGAATGGTCAAGTCTTATGATCGTTATGAACAGGAGAAATCCTTTGGTGTGATATCTTCACAGTCCAATATTGTGTGGTTACCACCATCAGGTGGCCAATCGTCCAAATCCATAGGACGTGCCATCTCATCGGGTTTAGAGGAGATCTTGGTGTGGGATATTAAAACAGGAGAAATAGTGAATAGATTAAGAGACGGGTTAACTCCCGGTGCTTCTAATGCTTCAACGTCAGAGGCTCCTTCCCCAATCACTTTCTTGGAATATTTCGAAGCTACCAACATTGTGGCTGCAGGTTATGCCGACGGTTCGATCAAGATTTGGGATTTAACGTCTACTTCGGTACTTATCAGTTTCCAAGGCCACAAATCAGCCATCAGCATACTTAAATTCGACCGCAGTGGTACTAGATTGGTATCTGGGTCGTCTGACTCCAGCATTATCTTATGGGACTTGGTGGGAGAAGAAGGGTTGTTCAAGTTAAAGGGCCACAAGAGTCAAATTACAGGCTTGAGTTTCCTCTCAGAACATGAGCATGAAAGCGAAGATGATATGGAAGATTATTTGTTGAGTGTTTCTAAAGATGGTTTGATCAAATTGTGGGAATTAAAGAGTCAGCAATGTATCGAATCCCACTTGGCCCACTCCAATGAATGTTGGTCCATGGGAATCAACAAGGCCAAGAATGTGCTTATAACCAGCGGGAACAAAGACCAGGTGAAAGTTTGGGAACTTGACCTCACACAACCAGACACCAAGAAGATCATCGAAAAGGGTTCGTTTGAAAAACAGAGTAAATCGAGATGTAACAATATCCAGTTCAGAACGTTGAAAAACGCATTAACTCCCGTTGAATTGTTCTTCTTGCAAAACACTGATAGAACTATAGAGATTTTCAGAGTAAGATCTGAAGACGAAATCAAAAAGGGGATTACCAAAAGAACCAAGAGACTCAAGGACAAGGGGTACGAAGACGAGGAAATCTTACAGTCGTTGAGAGAATCAGAAATTAGCATGATGATCACCCCATTCACCACATTAAGAACCACGGCAAAGATAAAGTCGTGTGCCTGGGTCAGCAAGAGCAATAAGAAATTGGATTTGTTGATCTCGTTAACCAACAACAGCATTGAATATCACAACATTCCTGTACCAGAAAACGTCAAAAAGGCCCAGGCCGCCGACTTGCATTCGGTCAAGCAGCATACTATCGACTTATTGGGTCACAGGACTGATATCAGAGCCATGGATCTTTCGTCCGACGATAAATTGTTGGCGACAGCCTCTAACGGAGAGTTGAAGATCTGGAATATCAAATCTAATAGCGTCATCCGTAGTTTCACATTAGATGGAGGATATGCGTTGTGCTGTAAGTTCTTGCCAGGTGGTACGTTGATTGCCGTTGGATTCAAGAACGGAGATTTGGAATTGTATGATTTGGCGACATCTTCATTGGTCGACAGGGTCGAAAGAGCACATGACTCGGGGTCGACGTCTTCAAGCAAAGACAGTGACGATAACGGGTCTGCAATCTGGTCTTTGGACTTGACTCCGGACGGAAAGACTTTGGTCACTGGTGGTAACGACAAATCTGTCAAGTTCTGGAACTTCAAAGTGGAGCAGGAATTGGTTGCTGGATCCAGCACTGTGATCTCCAAGTTGAAATTTGTACATAATCAAACATTGGAGTTGAACGAAGATGTGTTGTGTGTGAGAATCTCACCAGACAGCAAGTACTTGGCGATCTCTCTTTTGAACAACAACGTCCAGGTTGTGTTTTTCGATTCCTTGAAGTTGTTCCTTACATTATACGGACACAAGTTGCCAGTATTGTCGATTGATATTTCGTTTGACTCGAAATTGATCATCACCTCTTCTGCCGACAAGAACATCAAAATTTGGGGGTTGGACTTTGGGGATTGTCACAAGTCTATCTTTGGACATCAGGACTCTATTATGAATGTCAAGTTTATTCCTGAGAGCCATCACTTCTTCTCTTCCGGTAAGGATGGGTTGATTAAATACTGGGATGGTGATAAGTTCGAGTGTATTCAGAAGTTGCCTGCACATCAGTCTGAAGTGTGGTGTTTGAGTGTGAGTAGTACCGGGATGTTTATGGTGTCTACCTCGCACGATCATTCCATCCGTGTTTGGGAAGCTACTGATGATCAAGTGTTCCTTGAAGAAGAAAGAGAAAAGGAAATGGATCAATTGTATGAGAATACGTTATTGGAATCGTTAGAAGACGATGTACGTGTTGAAGAAGGTGACGAGAACGAAGACAACGACGAATCCACTAAAGTCACCAGACAAACCATGGAAACTTTGAAGGCAGGGGAAAAATTGATGGAAGCAATGGATATTGGAATTGAAGATATCGAAGCCCAAGAAGAGTACGAAGCACATTTGAAAAGTTTCCGTAACAAGAAGAGTGACGTTGCACCAATCAAACCAACACCACATTCCATTTTATTAGCATTCAGAGTCAGTGGACAGGAATATGTCTTGAGTGTGTTGAAGAAGATCAGATCAGCACAACTTGTCGATGCAATGTTGGTGCTCCCATTTTCGTACACCCTCAGACTCTTGAAGTTTATTGAAGTATGGACCAACGCTGAAAATGTTACAGCCAATGTGCAAAACATGTCGTTGCTCTGTAAAGTTCTTTTCTTTGTTGTTCGTAGTAATGCCAGAGAACTTATCAGTCAAAGGGATCCTAACGTCAAGAACCAATTGATAAAGGTCAAACTGCAATTACGTGCAGCCTTGTCACAAACATCTGAAACCGTGGGTGTCAATACGCAAGCTCTCAAGTTCATCAAGCAGCAGTGGAAACTTACTCACGAAACCGAGTTCATTGATGAAGCTGAACAAAGAGCGTACCAAGACAAAAACTCTGTCAAGAGATCTTTTACCACCATATAGGGTAACCCATAAGAAAACAAGACCCATAGTAGGGAAAGCCCCAGGAAAAGCCCAAGGAGCCCCAGGCAAGCCCAAAATAGCGATATTAGGGTATTTTTAATGGATCTTCAATATTAGACCCATAGAATAGTATAGTCACATATTAGACCATTATATATGTACATTATAGCATCCAACTTGTGAATACACACTAAGATAATTTCTGAATTGTGCATCTGCAACTTCACACTAACCAATAATATAATGGAAATACCCAATTCAGGATTACAACCTATAACATTTGGAGTGGTCAAATTCCAATAGCACAAACTCTTTTGTTGAGAAGTTTTTGATTACTTCCTTTAGTTAATGATTTAATAGATTTATATGTTTTTATAGAATTACAAAGTTATTTATTATATTTATTATATTTATTATATTTATTATATTTATTATATTTATTATATTTA